>ENA-OQEL01000137-OQEL01000137.1-human-gut-metagenome-genome-assembly--contig:-NODE-137-length-28680-cov-7.735860_pt1 | contig 28680 bp, 23 predicted proteins | sample MGYA00242796_ERZ504637 | MGnify/ENA primary metagenome ERZ504637 (study PRJEB26092, sample SAMD00036306) | human gut metagenome | host: Homo sapiens | study: EMG produced TPA metagenomics assembly of... | reverse complement strand
AGTGAACCCCTCTTAAAAATAACTGAAACAACTGAAACTGAAACAACTTTTCAGCCCCCGTGTCCCTTTTCTCTCCGAGGCCTGTCTATCTCTTCAGCTGCCATTCCACGAGCGCCGCCTGAGCGATGCTGGCTTCCTCACCGATGGTCTGGCTGATGTTCACCCTCTCGTCCTCAAACACCTTCAGGGTGAGCTGTATGGCTCCGTCCTTGGTCTTGGAGAGTCTGCCGTGGGCGAGTTTTCGGATGAGTTCCGACTGCGCCCTGAGCCTTGGCCGGCGTATGAAGTCGAAGGTGCCGTCGAAATGCTGCTGAGCCAGTCCCATTGCCCGGAAGCGGGTCAGCGGTAGCGCTACGGGTTCCGAGGGCGTGAAGAGGAACTTGTCGGTTCCGTCGTAGTGGGCCACTCCCTCTATCTGCCAGTGGTCAGGCTCTCCGATGAAATAACTGTTTTCATCATTTGTGTTGTGACTGTTGAAGCAATGATGATTGCCCTGTTGATTTTTGATTTTTTCCATAATCTTGATTGATTTTGCGAGCGAAGAAGAGTCGTGTAAGTATTGGATTTTGCGCGCGCCTTTACCCCTCGGGAACCATTCTTACGCTGCTTTTCTCAACTCAGATTAATGAATTTGGATTACTTTTCTCCCAAGCCGAATTTGTACAAGTCGGTGATGAGGATGTCCTGGAACACTCTACCCTCGAACTGGTGCGTGGTGAATCTCAGCGTCACCGCCACCACATCCCCTTTCTGGAACCTGAATTGTGCCATTTGTCCCAGCATCGTTGCCACGAACTGGTTTTCAAACTTACCTCCCATTTCCTGCAACACGATGTTGCATTTCGCGAGCTGTCCGTTCTCACTCTGTTGGCACTGTACAGTGAAGCTTTCGCCCTGCTGTACTACTCTCATAATTTTAGCTTGCATAAAAAACTCAGCATCCGCTTATCTGAAGGACAGGCGGCTTCGTTGCCCCATATCTCGGATGACGGGGGCAAAGGTAGGGAGAAAATGGTGGAAATCCTAAAGAAAAAGTAGATTACAATACCAACATAACATTGATAATCAACGAGATATAAAAAGTAAAGAAACAACTAAAAAGTAGATTAAAAACAGAAAAAGTAGATTACAAAAACGAATAAAATAGATTGAGAATAATTGAAAATCTACTTTATGTCAAAAAAAGTCAATTAAAAATTTTACAAAAGTGATTTTTAGTTTACACTAATACAAGAAAAGTGTATCGGCAATAATTTACCAATACACTTTTTGCATTATTTTGAGAAAAACACGTTGAAAAAATCTACCTTTTCAAGCACTAAATTCCATAAAATCGGCATCTTTGCTGTCTGCAAACAGAACATTTATGTTGGAAAAGAAGCGTTTTGCACATTCAGAGTTCTTATCGTACTTCGCTCCCTGTTTGTTTACAGCAGCATATTTTACCACCTTATGATTGCCGTTATAATTGTCGATAAAATATTCTACGGCCTTCTTTACATTAGTGTGCAAAGCCCATTGACAGAAATAAAACTCATACATCCCCATCTGCTTCTGTTTGAAGTCAGCTGGCAACAACTCATCAAAGTGGGTTATCACGTACCTGATTTTTTTCACAATCTTGGGGTTGTTGCCCCATAGCATAATCTCTTTGCTGGTGATGTCATTTTTTCCCATCAAGGCTTCGATGAGGAAGTAATGATCCATGTCGGCACGATTGTGCTTATGAAATTCGCCCTGTGCGAAACCTTCTTCTGTAGCGTATTCTGCCCGCTTGCAGTAGGATGGTGTGATGGATTTGAGATTTTGCAGCACATCTTCATTAAAGAGAATGATTTGATACGCCATCCGCTCGTATGCCCCTCGTCGGTATTTGTCAAGTGAAGCCCAGCTTCTTGACGGATTGTTGCGTATTGCCTTTTCTTCTTCAAGGATGCCCGTACACACTTCCATGCATTCCTCTTCTGCCTTGAAAAACTGCTTCAGTTCTTGGTACAAGCCCTGTGCTACAGCAGGAAATGTGCTCAAATCAAAAATGTTCGACTCGCAGACACCCTTGCTCAACAGGGAATTCTCATACACAGATTTGCCTGGTAGGTCGAATGTTGCACATTGTGCAGCCGTGGGATGTTTTGTCGGACAAAATTTCTTTAGGATATTTTTCAGTGGCGACATGTGGCTTCTCATCTTTCTCAGCAGCGTACTGACAGAGTTGTAATAGTCGTTGTGGTTTGTAGCAAATTCCTGATTAAAGCTATTTTCGTATTTATGCAATCGTCCCAGCTCTTTTTCCATTTTTTCGCGAGCTTGTCCGATGTATTCTACAAAACGTTCTATGTCTTTTTCATCCATGTGCTTCATGAGTAAAGCACTCATCAGTCGGTCAGCGCCTTGGGCTTCAAAATCAGCCACAATTTCCTTCACTTGATTCAATCTGTCAAGTGTCGGTTCTATGTCGGTATAATAATATGCCTTTTTACAATTTAAAATTTGTTCTTCTTTCACTTTGTTTTTTTTTGAAATGATTTAAGTTTTAAGTGCAAATTATACAAAATATTATTAGATACAAAATGAAAGTAAGAAGTTTTTTCGAGTTTTTTATCTTTTTGTCCCCAAATCGCCTTTACAACCGACTTTTCTTCTTCTGCCCTTGACTAAAAAGGGAGTTGCGCAGAAGCATCTGCTTCGTCACTCGCCATCGGGCAGCCTTCCAACTTTTGCAAATCCTCAATATGGCTTATCAGATTGCCGTAGTTTTCGATATTTTCCATTTCCTCGCGCCTCTCTTTGCTCATTCTGCAAAATTCTTCTTCCTGTTCAATTCCAGCAAATCTTCGTCCGCACAGGTTGGCAGCAATTCCAGTCGTGGAACTGCCGCTGAATGGGTCAAGAATCCAGTCGCCAGGGGTGGTGGAAGCAAGAATCATACGAACAAGGAGACGCAAGGGCTTCTGCGTGGGATGCTTGCCGCAGGTCTTCTCCCAACGTCCGATGGCAGGCAAGCGCCAAACATCAGTCATCTGTTTGCCATCATTCAGTTCATTCCGCTCTGCAGCGACATTCAACCGTTGGAAAGGAAATAAGGAGGGTCGGCAAATACCATGTCGAACTTGTAAGCAAACTCAAAGGTGAGTTTCTTATCCACAAGAACTTTTTAGGCGTTTTAGTATTCTATATATGTGATTTTTTGGATAATGCTCTTCTTGAAAATGCTTAGGCTCGTCTTTCCAAATGTAATCAACAACGGCTTTAATGTCTGCCTTTTGTTCTTCTGTTAATAGTTGCTTTACGATAAGGTCTGTCGTATCAAATCCCGCTTCTTCAATCCAAGGATTTTCTTTTAGAAGATTGCATCTTGCTTCTTTAGCATTTTTCCCAAAAGCTCTACCGAGAACTTGACAATTCTCAATATTGTTTTCATTTGGGTCTTGCGTGAAACCTTCTGTAGTATAAAAAATGTATTCTGACATAATTGTACCTTTAAAATAATTGTTGTTAAATGAATCCCTCGCTTGCTCTTGCTTTGCACATGAGCTCATACTGCCTGTAGATATTCTCATAGCTATGGAAAGCAACACGGCCTTTTACATCCTTGAAAGCCGTTCTACTCATCACTTTGTCAAACTGCTCCTTACGGTTCTGAGGTGCGACAATCAAGAAGCGACTATTGAAGTCTTGTAAATCACAAAACTTTGTGACAGAGTTTTGAATGTCAGTAGAATGCTCTACTTCAAAGAAGCTATTGGGCATATTGCGCTCATTGAACCAAATGACATCTACAGTCCTTGCCCTGTCTGTCAGATTCTCGTATGAAAATTCGGGAATATGGATTGTTGTGCAAATATCTTTCAGAGGCTTTTCAAGGAACTTGCGGTTTTGGTCCTGCGCAGGGACATAGGTCGCAAAATGCTTCATGTTGCCTATCTCAATGATAAGGCCTTGATAGTAACCATGTGTAAATTGCTCAATGCTCTTTTCTTCCTTCGGGCAGATGTCGAATTTATGCATCACTTCTTCGCGACATTCCTCCAATGCCCAAAGTCCAGGTTGTATTCTAAATATCTCGTCAGACTGCTGCACGATTCTTCGGATTGATTCATTGGGTGTCTTGGTTGCCCACGATTTTGTATCTACGAGATGATACAAATCGCCAAGAGTCGCATACCCGCCTGTTTTGCGAAGCGTGTCTATCACTTGTTGTGCCTGTGTATATTTCTGTTGCGCCATAATGACTTTACTTTAATAAGTTTCTGTCTCCAGTATCTTCGAGGATTCTCATCTGCTGGATGGCAATCTGGTTAGCTTGATGAGACGTTCTGATTGTGGTATTCCATCGTTGATAAACACAGCGTTGAGATTCTCCATTTTTGATAGGCAGATAAGTTCGTTGATGCTTGCATAATCACGAATGTTGCCTTTCTTGTCGGGATTCTGCTCACGCTTTATCTTAGCCATAATCCTTAGTCTTTAGTTATCACAAATCGGTAAGTCGCATTGTCCCAATTATCAAAGTCAGCTGGAAGTTTCATTTCCAGTTGTTCAATAAGCTGGCCTTAGCCGCCAACCCATTTGATGAAAGGTTTTGCTTTTGAATTCATTTTATTTTTAGTTTAATTAAAGCAAAAGTAATATTTCTTTTTCAAATTATCGTCTTTATTACTTTCTTTAACTTATTTTTTGTGTTTTCCGTCCCTGCCACCAAACAGATTTGCCTGCAAATCGCCTTTCTGTCGGTCGATTTCTTCTGCTTTTGATCTAAAACGAGTTAAGAATTTCTATCTCGATCTAAACTTTTTGGTGGTTTGGTCAGGATTGACGACCTTTGCATCGACAATAATTGTTTAACTCGACTTTCGTACCTAATTTTAAATACCTCGAATTCGGTACAATTAAAATTCGGATAAATGTACGGTCACATGAAATGGATGAATACAAAGGAACTGGTTTCGCTGCTCAAGCGGTTCCCGAACGAAGAGGTAGAAGTGGTGGACTATCAGGACGGAAGCCTTGCTTCTGCTCTTTTCGGGATGATGGCTGACGGGGAGAAATGCTTTCGCCTCACCTGGGACGGGGAGACAAATACTTACTCCGAAGCCGAGGTGCTTCGCTCTTACGGCAACAGATATTGGAAAATCGTGTCCTCGCTTTTCTTGCGAAGTGAGCATGAGAGGCAAATCGCCCTCAGAATGGTGGAGGAACTTGGTTTGCTGGGGTGTTTGGACGACATCATTGCCGAACACGGGCTCGACAATGTGCGAGTGTGCGAGCATTGCCATCGCCTGATGGACGAGGGCTGGCTTGTGGATGATGTCAGAACCTTTTGTTCGGACGAATGCCTGCAAATCGCCTTCCCCGACATCCGCCTGTCCGAGCTCCTTGATGATTCGCATGACGAGTGCTTTGCATACTGGACAAAGTGGGAGGAGTGAAGCCAGCGATTTTCAATTCCGCTATGCGCCGGTAACTTTGGGTTCAGGGCGTGAGAATTTAATAGGATTCTTGATGACAATCTATCATTTTTCTATGTTTTTGCTTGGTAGTTTCAGAATTAAAACGTAATTTTGCTGATGAAAATCAATTAATTTTAAAATAAGGATTAAATATGGATACTTCAGTTATAAATAATCCTCAGCTTTTAGTAACAGTTTCCGACCCTACTATGTTGACAAAGTTGAAAAACGCCATTAAAATGTTGAATGGTGTTAGTTCTATTTCTGTTTTGAAGCCAAAGAAGACAGGACTGGAATTAGCCGAAGAGGACAAGGCAAAAGGCAGAGTTACCCACTGGAATTCCGTCGACGAAATGTTTAACTCTATTTTAGGTGAATAATGTATAAACTCGGAACGACCAAAAGATTTGACAAGGCACTAAAGCTGTGTCAAAACGAGGCTATCCCATAACAGAACTTTAAAAAGCTATAGCTCTATTGGTAGAAAACGGAAACCTGCCATCAGAATATAAACCACATATTCTTCATGGCAACCATGAAGGTACAAAAAGATAATGTTACACTACCTCCTTTTCAGCAGCACGAAGATGATGACGGGGGCACCAAGAAGTGGGGTGACTGCTCCGAGGGGAATCATGCCGTTCTGAGTGGGAAGGGCGCAAAGCCAGTTGCACAGCAAGGCGATGACCGAACCCAAGAGCATCGTGGAGGGCAAGAGAACTCGATGATTCTCGGTCGTGACGAAGAGACGCGCAATGTGGGGCGTGGCCAAACCGATGAAGGCGATGGGACCGCAGAAGGCGGTGACCGTGGCGGTGAGAACGCCTGTGACAAGGAGCAGCAGAAGGCGGAGCCTGCGGGTGTCGTAACCCAGGTTCTCTGCATACAGCTCACCCAGGAGAAAGGCATTGAGAGGCTTGACAAGCGCCAAAGCCGCCAGGAGGAAAAGACCGATCACTACGGCTGCCACAGGGATGCTGGCGAGCGAGACGTTGCCGAAACTGCCCATTCCCCAGACGGTGTAAGACTTCACACCCTCGCTCGTGGCAAAGAAGTTGAGCAGCGTGATGGCGCTGTTGGCCAGATAACCGATCATCAAACCGATGATGAGCAGCATGGTGCTGCTGCGCACTACAGCCGAAAGTGCCGAGATGAGCGCCGTCACCGCCAAGGCGCCCACCAAAGCCGAAAACAGTACCGCCGCATAACCCGCCAGGGAGAGGGAGCCTGCCGACAGACTGCCGCCCATGCCCAGCATGACGACTGCCACCGCAAGGGCTGCTCCGCTGTTGATGCCAAACACATCGGGACCCGCCAAAGGATTGCGGAAGGTGGTTTGCAACAGGAGTCCGCTAACAGCAAGAGCCGCTCCTCCCATCAGCGCCATAATGGCCTGAGGCAGTCGCGACTCTATGATGATGAAGCGCCAGGTGTCGGACGCTTCTCCCGTAACGTTTCCTGTAAGAACTGCCCATACGTCGGTCAGGGGAATGCTGACGCTTCCCATGGCGAGGTTGAGTACGAAGAGCACAACCAGCAACAGGGTTGCTGCCGTAAGGGCGACGATGGTTTGGGGACTTTTCATAAATGCAGCTTTGAGTCTTTTGAAAATGTTACGACTGCAAAGTTACATTTTTTCCTGCAACCGGCAAAAAATTTATTGAAGTTTCGAATGGCTTTTTATCCATCTCCACACCAAAGCGACGCCTGGAATGATGCAGGCCACGAGGTCGGCAAGTCCTGCTGCTGCCATCATGCTCGCATCGGCATGAAGCGTGGTGTAAGACTCGGTAGGAATCAGAACGCCCTGAAGCACAACGGCGTAGACCAGGAAGACAAGCAGCTCGCGGGTTGTTGCCTTGCTGTGATAATTGAAACTGCTGTGGATGGTGTGAAAAATGCTTTTCACAGCCTCAGCTACGTACTTCTGAAAGCCAAACTCGGGCATTCTCCATCCCGTACTGCCCCACTCTGCGTTTGCGTTGCCAAGATTCATGTTGGCTTGATTCATTGTCAGTTCCATAAGCCTAATCATTTAATTCATGTTTCTTTTTCTAATGCAAAAGTACAAGAGCCATATTACACCATGATGTAGAACGTGTTACAATCGTGTGACATTTTTATCGGGAGGTTCGCAAAAAAGCACGCCCTGTAAGGTAGGGCGTGCTGATTGTGTCCCTTACAGGTTGACCTTAATACCTGCGTTGATCTTCACACCGTAGTACTCCACTTGCATGGTGCGGTTCTTCTCACCTTGATAGTAGCGCAAAGGCTGGTTGAGCAGGTTGTTGGCGTTGGCGTAGACTGTAAACTTCTGCTTCTTTCCCCAGGTGTAGCTGGCGTTGAGGTCGAGATAGTTCACGTTGTCGTAGTAGCGGTCGAGAGCACGGCTGGTGCTCATCTGGTCGATGAACGAAGAAGCGAAGTTGTAAGACAGACGGAGGCTCAGTCCACACTTCTCGAAGAAGAGCGAGGCATTGGCAGTATGCTCAGGCGAGCCAGCCACCTTCACGTCGTCGCCGTCCTCGATGCCGAGGCGCTCGTTGAAGTTGCGCGTGGTGCTGTGAGTGTAGGTGTAGTTGCCGTAGAAGCCGAGGCATTTCAGGGCTGGTGTGATGAAACCGAAGTCGCGCTGATAAGCCACTTCCACACCATACACACGGGCGTCGTAGGCGTTGATGTTCTGAGTCACCGCAAACTGCTTGTCAGCATTGTCGCCCGAGAGTCCGAGGTCGCTGCCCAAGTATTTGTTGGAAGCCCACTCCACGTTCACGTTCTTGATGTCCTTATAGAAGAGTCCCAGGCTCACCAGTCCCACACTCTTGAAGTAGTGGTCGGCAGAGAGGTCGATGTTGAGCGCTCTTGCCGGCTTGGTGTTAGGATCGCCGATGGTAGCCTCCTCGTCGGCAATATTGAAGGTCTTGTTGGCGATAAGTGCCGAATACTTAGGACGCGAGATGGTCTTGGTGATGGAGGCTCTGAGGCTTCCGTCGTCCGAGTATTTGTACTTCAGCAAGAGGCTTGGCAGGAGGTCTGTATAGTGACTCTTGATGTCGCCTGTAGGCTTCATGGTTGGGTCGCCGTCCTCGGGAATGTCCACATTGTAGCCGCTGGTCTTCAGGTCGGTACGCTCCACGCGCAGACCCAGGGTGGCTGAGAGTTTCCTGCCTATCTTCTGGTCGAAGCGCAGGTAACCGGCTGTTATCTGCTCGCGGATCTTATAGTTGCCGGCTTCCTCCTCGTAATTCTCTATTCCCTCATACTGGCTGAAGTCGATTTTGCCCAACGTGCTGATCGAGATGAATGGCGAGTTGGCAGGATACTGGCTGCCCGGCATGAAGCCGTCGCGAATCTGCAGCGAGGTGTTGCTGCGCCAGTCGTCGCCCAGCACCTCCTCGGGGTCGTAGTCGAAGAATGAGGTGGTGCGCTTCTTGTTCTTGCTGGTGTACTTGGCACCAAACTTCAGGGTGTTGCCGTAGAGACCCTTGCAGAGCGGCAGGGTGAAGTTGAGTCGTCCCTTCCACTCGTTCTCCACGATGTCCTGGTTGGAGTTGTTGAGCTCGTCGAGCACCCAGTGGCTGTCGTCGAGTGATGGGAGCGATTTGGCGTAGTAAGGCTGCTTGTCGCCCACGTCCTGGAAGCCGTCGCCGAAGTCGATGAACTCGGTTTCACTCTTACCATATTTATATTTATAGGAAGCATAGCGCTCGTTGGGTCGCTCCTCGGTGGCTCGCGAGTAGCTGGCAGCCCAGTCCATCTTCAGGTTGCCCAGCTGGTGCTCTCCGTCGAGGGTGTAGTCCATGGTCTGCTGCAACTCCAGTCGGGCGTTCTTCTGGTCGGACGAGCCCGCCTTGGTCTGTAACACGACGCTCTGCTTGGAAGCCTTGCTGTTCAGCTTCTTGTAGCTGATGCGGTAACGGTTCTCCCAGTCGCTGCGACGATTGTAAATGCCTTTGAACGAAATCTTGTGCAGGGGGTTGAACTTATAGTCTAAAGCCAGGGAGTAGCTCTGACGCTCACGGGTGACGTAGTACTGGCGCACCTGAGCCTCCTTCAGCTCTATCTCCTTGTCGTCGTTCTCCTCGTATTCGAACTCGGTATTGTCGGAACCTCCGGGAGCATACTGATAAGAGGCAGAGGCCATGATGCCCAGTCGGTTCTGGAAGAATCGGTTGCCCCATGTTGCTGCCAGGTCCCATTGTGGTTTGCCGCTGATCCATGTGTAGCCTGAACCGACGTTGAAGTTGAGCACCTGGTGGCTGGGGGTGTTTTTGGTCACGAGGTTGATTTCGCCTCCGATGGCGTCGCCGTCCATGTCGGAGGTCACCACCTTGTTCACCTCGATGGTCTGAATCATGTCGGCAGGAATCAGGTCGAGCTGCACGTTGCGGGTGTCGCCCTCTGCCGAAGGCATTCTGTTGCCGTTGACGGTCACCGAGGTAAGGTCGGCAGAAGTGCCTCTCACCTGTCCGAACCTGGCCTCACCCTGGTCGTACTGCACGTTGATGCCGTTGATGCGTTTCAGGGCGTCGCCGATGTTAGAGTCGGGGAACTTGCCCACCTGGTCGGCGCTCACCACATTGGTCACACCCATGTTCTCCTTCTGCATCTGCAGGGCCTTGCGCTGACCGTAGAAGGCTCCGTTCACCACCACTTCCTTGAGCTCGTTGCCCTCGCTCAGGATGATGTTTCGCTCCACGTTCTTGCCCACCAGCTTGATGACGTAGGTCTTGGGCGAATAGCCCACGTAGGACACCTTCACCTTGTAGGTTCCGGGCTTCATGTTGGGCAGGGTGTAGAAACCGTTCACATCGCTTGTTACTCCTGTATGCAAATCTTCCACCATGATGGTTGCTCCCGGCAAAGCCTGATGCTCTGCGTCGACAACACGTCCGCTGATGACTCCGCCCATCAGGACATTGTTTTCGGGTTCTGTCACGGCGACTGCTGCGCCTGTGGCTGTCAGCATCAGGGCCGAGAATAATACTTTCTTGAGATTCATAAAATTTTCCTGTATAATGATTTTTTTGATTTGAATTTACTTCTTCACCTTTTCTATGGTGTGGATGATTTTTCCGTCCTTGTCGATCATCGACATTCGGAGCTGCTTCTTGTCGGCTGAAATGACCGAGAAACCGTCGGCTGAACTGCAGAACACAGTACCATCGGTAGGCTTCACAGGACGGGCCAGAGATGAAGAGGAGTTGACCACGTAGTCGATGTTGTCGCCCTTCTTCTGGATGTGCTGGAAGTTGTGGATGTGTCCGCAGGCGTAGATGGCCACATTATTATATTTATGGAGTACGGGCAACAGGCGGTTCTGCATGTCGAGACGCTCGTTCTCCTTCTTCGTGGTGTAGGCATAGATGGGATGATGGCCCACTACGATCACCCAGTCTTCCTTGGCATTCTTCAGGGTCTCGTCGAGCCAGGCGAGCTGAGCCTCCACGTCCTGCTTGCAGGCATCGGGATATTTGACAGAGGCCTTGCGGTAAGAGTCGATGAGAGGAGTGGTGTCGAGGAACACCACGCGAAGGGTGGTTCCCTTGTGGTCGAACACCTTGGTGTAATATTTCTCTCTCATCATCCAGCGGCGGCTCACCTTGCCGTAGTCCATGAAAGCCTGTGTGTTGCCACGATACTCATGGTTGCCACAAACGGCGAACCAGTCGAGCATCAGTTCGGGATGAGAGTAAACCCATTCGTAATTGGTGAGCCACAATGGATCCTGGGTGGAAGCCACTCCGTTGAAATGATGAATGTCGCCCGCTGCAATCACGCACTCAGGACCTACCACGTCGGCCATCTCGCCCATCAGTTCGGCAATGGGTTTCTGGTCGTAATAGCCGTTGCGGCCCATGTCGTTGGTCATGTAGAGTGTGATTTCGCCCTTCAGCTTCAGCCATTCTGCAGCATTCGCCTTCCAGTTAGGATTCTGCTGAATGGCGGTCGCCGCACTCTGCGAGCAGGTGGTTACTGCCGTGTTTTGAGCCTTTGCTGTCAAGCCGCCGCCCAACAATAATGCTGAAGCCAAAACTACAGCTGCCATTCTCTCTTTCATCACAGCAACTCTGTTGCCATGCTTTCCCGAAATTTTCTTTTCCATTTTCTTTTTATTAAAATATGACTATAAAATATTCTTTGTTAAATTCCGGGTGCAAAAGTACGGCTATCATGTGTCAATAAGGTTACAGCGATTTTAATTAGGCCATAAAGAATGCTACAATGTCGTTACAGGAGTTCTGCAGGGGAAACCATGCACTCCTTCCCTATATATCTACCGACGATCGAACCGCCGATGGGTTCAGATGTAACAAAAATCAGTTGCTGTAAGCACTCTCGCCATGCTCGTAGATGTCGAGAAGCACACGCTCGATGCTGCTCGTGTCGTACATTACACCACGGTCCCAGGGCGTGCTGCTTATAGGAGTAGTGTCTTTACTCCTTTAACTCCTCACAAAAGACAACTTCTTTAATTTCTTTAACTTCCCCATTTGCAAAAATTGAGTGATTATTTTGTACCTTTGCAAAATAAAAATAACACATAAAACACAACACATTACACATTTTCAAGAAAAGATGGGAGACAAAATAACAAGAATGGAGCAAGGAATGCAACGACGCACAGAACTGCTCTTGGGAAAAGACAATCTTGAGAAACTGCAGGCAGCACGCGTGCTCATCTTCGGAATAGGAGGTGTGGGATCATGGTGCGCCGAGGGACTCGTTCGAAGCGGAGTGCGCCACATCACCATCGTGGACAGCGACCGCGTCTGCGTGACCAACTGCAACCGACAGCTCATGGCCACAAGCCGCACCATCGGACAGGTGAAGGTCGACGCACTACGCGAACGCCTTCTCGAAATCAACCCCAACGCCAACATCACAGCCTATCAGAAAATCTACGAAGCCAAGACAGCCGACGAGTTCCACATGGAGGAATACGACTACATCATCGACGCCATCGACTCGCTCAAGGACAAGGCCGACCTCATTCTACGTGCCACAGCCCTGCCCCGACACATCACATTCGTCTCCTCCATGGGTGCAGCCCTGCGCTGCGACCCCTTCATGATCAGGAAGGCTGAGTTCTGGAAGATAGAGGGCGACCCCTTGGCACGGGCCTTGCGCAAGAAATTCAAGAAGGACAAGACCTTCCCCCGCCGCAAGTTCCAATGCGTATACAGCGAGGAGAAGCCGATGCAGAACCTGGGCGTGAACAAAGCCTGCGGCACCGGAGGCTGCCTCTGCCCCAAGGCAAAATTGCTCAGCGGCGAGAGAGGCACAGAGACTGCCGTCTACGACGCTCCCGGCGACCAGCAGTTAGTGGAGCACGAATGGTGTTCGACGAAGGCGCAGATCAACGGCTCGCTCTGCCACATCACCGCTTCCTTCGGTATGGCAATAGCAGGAATCGTCATCGGAAAAATCATCAACACCCCTAACTAATTCGCTTCCATCAAAACCCAACATACGACACCATAAAAAACTGCACACAAACAAGGATTCAAAAACAAATTGTAACTTTTTTGAGCAAATCCTTGGCAGTTTGATAGAAATTGTTTACTTTTGCAACCAAGTTTTGTCTCGGCCCCGGTCGTTTCGGGGGTGGCATTACATTACCAAAATAAACAAGCAATGAAAGTATTAAAATTCGGCGGAACATCGGTTGGTTCCGTAAAAAGCATCCTCAGCTTAAAACGCATCGTAGAGAATGAGGCCAAGAAACAGAGTGTTGTAGTAGTCGTGAGCGCCCTCGGAGGAATCACAGACAAGTTGTTGCAAACCTCACAGCTTGCCCTCAAAGGCGACGAACAATGGAAAGAAGAGTTCGACGCCATGGTAGACCGTCACCACAAGATGATCGACACAATCATCACAGACACCAAAGACAGAGAAAACTTATTCATTTCGGTTGACTCGCTCTTCGAACAGTTGAAGAGCATCTACTTCGGCGTCTACCTCATCCACGACCTCAGCGAGAAGACACAGGATGCCATCGTGAGCTACGGAGAAAGGCTCAGTTCGAAAATTGTGGCCACACTCATACGTGGCGCCAAGTGGTTCGACTCGCGCAAGTTTATCAAAACGGAGCGCATCGGTGGAAAGCACACCCTCGACAGCGAACTGACCACCCAACTGGTGAAAGACACCTTCGACGAGCTGCCCCGCATTTCGCTCGTGCCTGGCTTCATCAGCCGCGACAAGCACACAGAGCGCACCACCAACCTGGGACGAGGCGGAAGCGACTACACAGCTGCCATCATCGCCGCAGCACTCGATGCCGAGGTGCTCGAGATATGGACCGACGTCGACGGATTCATGACTGCCGACCCACGTGTCATCAAATCAGCTTATACCATCAACGAACTGAGCTACATCGAGGCCATGGAGCTTTGCAACTTTGGAGCAAAGGTCATCTACCCTCCTACCATCTACCCAGTTTGTGTAAAAAATATACCTATCAAGGTCAAGAACACCTTCAATCCTGATGCCCCAGGCACCATAATCAAGAACAAAATTGACGGCGACCAGAAACCCATCAAGGGTATTTCGTCTATCAACGGAACGGCTTTGATCACCGTTACCGGTCTGTCGATGGTGGGTGTCATCGGTGTCAACCGACGCATCTTCACCGCCCTGGCCAACGAGGGAATCTCCGTGTTCATGGTGTCGCAGGCTTCGTCAGAGAACTCTACCTCTATCGGTGTGCGCGAGCAGGACGTAGACGAGGCTGTACGCGTGCTCAACGAGGAATTCAAGAACGAGATTGCCGACGGAGCCATGTTCCCCATGCACGCAGAATGCGGACTTGCCACCATCGCCATCGTGGGCGAGAACATGAAGCATGCTGCAGGTATTGCCGGTAAACTCTTCGGAACTCTCGGACGTAGCGGAATCTCGGTCATCGCCTGTGCACAGGGCGCTTCAGAAACCAACATCTCGTTTGTCGTCAAGAGCGACTTCCTGCGCAAATCACTCAACGTGCTGCACGACAGCTTCTTCCTCTCTGAATACAAGGTGCTCAACCTCTTCATCTGTGGAGTGGGAACCGTGGGCGGAAAGCTGATAGAACAGATCAAGAACCAGTATGCCGACCTGATGGAGCGCAGCAAACTGAAGCTCAACGTGGTGGGCATCGCTTCATCCAAGAACGCCATCTTCAACCGCGACGGACTCGACCTGGAGAACTACCGCGAGGAACTGAATAACTCAGACCCCAGCACACCCGAGGTGCTGCGAGACACAATACTCGCCATGAACATCTTCAACAGCGTCTTCGTTGACTGTACTGCCAGCAAGGACGTGGCTGCCCTCTACCAGAGTCTGCTCGAGCACAACGTGAGCATCATCGCAGCCAACAAGATTGCAGCCTCAAGCGAATACGAAAACTACGAGCGACTGAAGAAAACCGCCATACAGCGTGGCGTGGTGTTCCGATTCGAAACCAACGTGGGTGCTGGTCTGCCTATCATCGGAACCATCAACGACCTGCGCAACTCGGGCGACAAAATCCTTAAGATTGAGGCTGTTCTATCTGGTACACTCAACTTCATCTTCAACGCCATCTCAAGCGTAGTACCATTCTCGGAGACCGTACGCATGGCCAAAGAGAAAGGCTACAGCGAGCCCGACCCACGCATCGACCTCAGCGGAATGGACGTAATACGAAAACTCGTCATCCTCTCTCGCGAGGCTGGATACAGAGTGGAACAGGAAGATGTGGAGAAGCACCTCTTCGTGCCCGACTCTTACTTCAAGGGCAGCATAGACAACTTCTGGAAGAAACTGCCAGAGCTGGATGCTGACTTCGAGGCCAAGCGCAAAACTCTCGACCTGGAGCACAAACGATGGCGATTCGTTGCCACCCTCGATGGTGGAAAGACAAGCGTTGGCCTGCAGGCTGTAGGCCCAGAGCACCCATTCTACAACCTGGAGGGAAGCAACAACATCGTACTGCTCACCACCGAGCGCTACAAGGAATATCCGATGATGATTCAGGGCTATGGCGCTGGTGCCAGCGTAACAGCGGCAGGTGTGTTTGCCAACATCATGAGTATCGCTAATATTTAATATTGTCTTATCAGATAGAAAGGATAACAATTATGAAGCATATTATCATACTTGGCGACGGCATGGCCGACCACGCTGTAGAACGACTGGGAGGCAAGACTCTCCTGCAATACGCCAACAAACCTTATATGGACATGCTGGCAAAGAAAGGAAAGACTGGACGACTGGTAACCGTACCCGACGGATTTCATCCTGGATCTGAGGTTGCCAACAGCTCTATCATGGGATACGACCAGAACGAGGTTTACGAGGGACGCGGACCGCTCGAAGCTGCAAGCATCGGCTACGAGATGAGTCCTAACGACTTCGCTCTGCGCTGCAACATCATCAACGTGAACAATGGAATCATCGTGACCCACAACGGCGGTAACCTGGAAACAGAAGACGCCGACGTGCTCATCAAGTACCTCAACGAGAAGCTTGCCAGCCAGTATCCCGGCATAGTGAAATTCATCACCGGAATCCAGTATCGACACCTTCTGATCATCAAGGGCGGAAACAAATATGTAGATTGTGCTCCTCCTCACGATCATCCTAACGAAGCGTGGAAACCGCTGCTGGTGAAACCGATGGAAGGTGTTGACGAGGCTCTTCTTGCCGGCAACAGCGACAAGACTCCTGCCGAGGATGTGGCTGAGAACGGCGGTATCCTGAGCGACGAATATCGCATGAGTGCCCAGCAGACAGCCGACCTTCTGAACGAGCTGATTCTGAAGAGTCAGGAAATCCTGGAGAGCCATCCTTTCAACGTAGCGCGCAAGGAGCGTGGCGAGCGCATGGCAAACATCATCTGGCCTTGGGGCGGCGGTTATCGTCCGCACATGCTCACCCTCTCGCAGATGTATCCGCAAATCAAGAAGGGTTCTGTGATTTCTGCAGTAGACCTGATACGAGGCATCGGCCATTACGCCGGACTGCGCAACATCATCGTTGAAGGCGCTACCGGTCTTGCCAACACCAACTACGAGGGAAAGGCAGCAGCAGCTATCCAGGCGCTGAAGGACGGCGACGACTTCGTTTATGTGCACGTAGAGGCAAGCGACGAGGCTGGCCACGACGGTGACCTGGAACTGAAGCTCAAAACCATCGAGAACCTCGACCAGCGACTCATCAAACCAATCTTCGACGAGGTAAGCACTTGGGACGAGCCAGTATGCATCGCCATCCTGCCCGACCATCCTACTCCGGTAGAGATCCGCACCCACGTGAAAGAGCCCGTACCATTCATCATCTACTATCCCGGCATCGAGCCCGACAGCGTAGAGAAGTACGACGAGGTAAGTTGCGTGAGAGGCTGCTACGGACTGCTGCAACTGCAGGAATTCATGAACACATTTATGGCAATCAATTAAAATCAAAATGAAATATTATTCAACAAATAAGAAAGCACCCATCGCCGATCTTCACAAGGCGGTAGTAAAAGGACTGGCAGAAGACCGTGGTCTCTACATGCCCGAAATCATCAAGAAGTTGCCACAGGACTTCTTCGACAACATCGAGAAACTCTCCTTCCAGGAGATTGCCTACAAGGTGGCTGACGCCTTCTTCGGCGAGGACGTCGATGCTGAGTCTTTGAAGAAGATCGTCTACGACACACTGGCTTTCGACTGCCCTGTGGTAGAGGTAGAGCCAAACATCTACTCTTTGGAGCTCTTCCATGGCCCTACCCTCGCCTTCAAAGATGTAGGCGCGCGCTTCATGGCCCGTCTGCTGCAGTACTTCGTGCGTCAGGAAGGCAAGGAGGAAGTCAACGTGCTCGTTGCTACTTCGGGCGATACAGGTTCGGCTGTAGCCAATGGATTCCTCGGTGTTGACGGCATTCACGTCTATGTGCTCTATCCTAAGGGGAAGGTAAGCAAGATTCAGGAAAGCCAATTCACCACCCTTGGACAGAACATCACAGCCCTCGAGGTGGATGGCGTGTTCGACGACTGCCAGGCGCTTGTCAAGTCGGCTTTTATGGACGAGGAACTCAACAAGCACATGAAGCTCACCTCGGCCAACTCTATCAATGTGGCACGATTCCTGCCTCAGGCTTTCTACTACTTCAACGCCTATGCACGCATGAAGGAGAAGGGACTGGCAGACAAGTTGGTGATCTGCGTGCCCAGCGGAAACTTCGGCAACATCACAGCCGGACTCTTCGGTCATGAGATGGGACTGCCCATCCATCGCTTCATTGCTGCCAACAACGCCAACGATATTTTCTACAACTATCTGCAGACTGGCGAGTACAATCCTCAGCCCAGCAAGGCCACAATAGCCAATGCCATGGACGTGGGCGACCCATCCAACTTCGCCCGCATCTACGACCTCTACAAGGGCAACCACGAGGCCATCACAGCCTACATCAGCGGTGCCACATACAAGGACGAGCAGATAGCCGAGACCATGAAGCAATGTTACAACGACACCAAGTATGTGCTTGATCCTCATGGAGCTTGCGGTTATCGTGCCTTGAAGGAACAATTGAAGCCAGGCGAGGTTGGTGTGTTCCTCGAGACTGCCCATCCTGCCAAGTTCAAGGAGAAGGTGGACAGCATCCTCGGCACCGACATCGAGATTCCTGCACGCCTTGCCGAGTTCATGAAGGGCAAGAAGCAGAGCATCGAAATGACAAAAGACTTCGCTTCATTCAAGAACTATCTGATGAACGAATAAGAAGATTCTACAGTCACAAACACATAAAAAAACTTCACCCATCCTTCTTCTCTGTTTAGAGTTGGAGGATGGGTGAAGTTTTATTGTACGTATGTTGATTAAGCTTTTGCCTGATGCTGGTCACGAAGCAGGTCGTTGACCGTCTTCACTGGGTTGAAAGTGCTGAGAGGAACCTCTACGAACACCGTGTTCCAGTCGCTCATCGCACCATTCCAAAGACCGGGCAGTTCGAGCGCCTTCAGTTCCTTGCCGTTCTTGCTCTTGTTGCTGATAAATCCTGTCTTGGGATCCACATACTTAGGCAGGTCGAAATCGTTGCCCTTATAGTCCTTAGTGGCGCAAACAAGGTCTACAGGATTGAAGTGAGTGCCCTGCGCAAACATATCCATGTATTGCTTGTTGTTCTTGTCGATCTGTGAGCTTTCCAGAATCTGCAGACTCACCGTTCCGTCGCTGTTGTAGGTAAGGAAAGGTCCGCCACCAGGCTCGCCCACATTCTTTACCACGCCACATACACGCATCGGACGGTTCAGCTTCTTGCGCAGATAAATCACCAGGTCAGCATCCTCCAGTTCCTTGATGTCGGCACGACGGCAGCACAGGTCGCGCTGCAGGAATCGGATAATCTCCTCCAACTTCTCATGATTGTAAGTACCCGAGTCGAGAACGCGCAGATACTCGAATGCCTTCTGCTGCAGCGAAACCAAGATGCCGGCAATCACCTGCTTGTAGGTCACGGTGTCGGCCTTCAGACGGTCGGGCACCACATTATCTATATTCTTGATGAACACCACGTCAGCATCTATCTCGTTCAGATTTTCTATCAGCGCTCCATGACCGCCTGGACGGAAGAGCAGCGAGCCATCCTCATTGTGGAAGGGAGTGTTGTCGGGATTGGCGGCGATGGTATCGGTACTTGGCTTCTGCTCAGAGAAAGAGATGTTGTACTTCACACCGAATTTCTTGGCGTAGCCCTCTACCTTATCTGCCACCATCTTTTCAAAGAGTTCCAGATGATCGTGCGAAACGGTAAAGTGGACATTTGCCTCACCGTTACTGCTGGCATAAAGCGCAGCCTCTACCAGGTGCTCCTCCATAGGGGTGCGAACCTCTTCGTCGGAATACTCATGAAACTGCAGCAAGCCCTTAGGCAACTGACCATAGTTGAGTCCGCTTGCCTTCAGCAGGTTTGCCACCACAGCCTTGTACTTGCCAGCCTTGATCAGGTCGCATACGCAGCTGCCCTCGTTCTCCTTGCACTTGCTGCAGAGAGACTTGCGGAAGGCAAACTTCTTGATATTGTCGAAGAAATGCTTCTCGAAATCGGTTGTAGGCACATCATAAGGCGCATCAAGGAACGCAAAGAGATTCTTGAACATTCTGCTTGCCGCACCAGATGCTGGCACAAACTTCACGATGCGGTGACCCTGCTTCTTGTACTCGTCCCACACCTGTTCATACTTCTTTACCTCCTCTGCGTCGGGAGACATAATTCCCTTACCAATGGCTGCAGCACCTTCGAGACGAAGGAAAGGGAAACCATTTTTGATTTGCTCCAATTGTTTTGCTATTTGCTGCTCCGAAATGCCGCGAGCTGCAATTTGGGTTAGTTCTTGCTGATTCATGATACCATATTTATGTTATTTTTTCTTTAGTTGTGCTACAAATGTAGTAAGTTTTTTTGAAAAAAAGAAATTTTATGACGATTTTTTGTACCTTTGCAATAAGTTTTTAAGAAAAGGGAAGAATTATGGACGAAAAATTCACTTTTACACCCGAAGAAAGGGAACAAACCCTCACCATTCTGGAACGATTGCGTACTGCTGTCGGCAACACTTTCAGCGCCCAGGATGAGAAACTGATCAGAGAAGATATTCATCACGCATTCATCAACCATCAGATAAGCCGAGATGTCTTTGGGCTCAATCCCATACTGTATGCTCTGCAGACAGCCGAGATAGCAGTCAACGAAATAGGACTCAGACGCGACGGAGTAATCGCCATCCTGATGCAGACCAGTGTGGTGGACGGTTACCAGACGCTCGACGACATAGAGAAGAAATATGGCGAAGGCGTGGCGCACATCATCCGCGGTCTGTTGAGAATCAACGAACTCTACAAGCGCAATCCTGTCATAGAGAGCGAGAACTTCCGCAACCTGCTCGTCTCGTTCTCGGAAGACATGCGTGTGATCCTGATCATGATAGCCAACCGTGTCAATATGATGCGGCAAATCAGAGACACCGACCAGCTCGAAGCCAAGCAGCGTGTGAGCGAAGAGGCAAGCTATCTGTACGCTCCCCTCGCCCACAAACTGGGTCTGTACAAACTGAAGAGCGAACTCGAGGACCTGAGTCTGAAGTATCTGGAGCACGATGCCTACTATATGATTAAGGAGAAGCTCAACGCCACAAAGGCTTCGCGCGACGCCTACATAGCACGATTCATCAAGCCTATACAGGAGAAGTTGGATGCTGCCGGACTGAAATACCACATGAAGGGACGCACCAAGAGCATCCACTCCATCTGGCAGAAGATGAAGAAGCAACAATGCGGCTTCGAGGGCGTGTACGACCTCTTTGCCATCCGCATCATCCTCGACTCGCCACGCGACAAGGAATACATGCAGTGCTGGCAGGTGTTCGCTCTCATCACGGCCATGTACCAGCCCAACCCTAAACGTATGCGCGACTGGCTCTCTGTGCCTAAGAGCAATGGTTACGAGAGTCTGCACACCACCGTGCTCGGACCCGAGAACAAATGGGTGGAGGTACAGATTCGCACAGAACGTATGGACGAGATTGCTGAGCACGGACTGGCTGCCCATTGGCGCTATAAAGGTATCAAGAGCGAGAAGGGAGGCATCGACGAATGGCTCGCCAACATCAGAAGCGCACTCGAGAACAACGACGACCTGCAGCTGATGGACCAGTTCAAGATGGACCTGAAGGAAGACGAGGTGTATGTATTTACACCTAAGGGCGACCTGCTCAACTTCCCCAAGGGAGCCACGGTGCTCGACTTCGCCTACTACATCCACTCACGTATCGGCAACACCTGTGTGGGAGGAAAGATCAACGGGCGCGCAGTAAGCTTCAGACAAGAGCTGCACTCGGGCGACCAGATAGAAATCCTGACACAGAGCAACCAGAAGCCACGTCAGGAATGGATCAACATCGTGAAGACCTCGAAAGCCAAGGCCAAGATCCGCCTCGCCATCAAGGAGACACAGAAGAAGGAAGGTCTCTTTGCAAAGGAACTCCTGGAGCGACGATTCAAGAACAGAAAGTTGGAAATAGAGGAGAGCATCATGGCACGCACCATCAAGAAGATGGGCTACAAGGAGAACTCTGATTTCTACAAGGACATTGCTGAGGAGAAGATAGACCCCAACAGCATCATTGAGAAATACATCGCCGAACGCGACCACGACCTGAACGTGACCAACACCACACGTCCTGCCGCCAGTGCTGCCGAGTTCGAGTATGAGAATCCTACCGAGGAAATGATGCGACAGAACGACGACGTGCTCGTCATCGATGAAAATCTGAAGGGAATAGACTTCGAGTTGGCCCATTGCTGCCACCCTATCTATGGCGACCCCATCTTCGGCTTCGTCACCGTAAGCAAAGGCATCAAGGTGCATCGCTCCGACTGTCCCAATGCCAAGGAACTGCAGCGACGTTTCGGCTATCGCATCGTCAAGGCAAAGTGGAGCGGCAAGGGAACCTCCAAGTACGCCATTACCCTGCGAATCATCGGCAATGATGATATTGGAATCGTGAGCAACATCACCAACATCATATCCAAAGAGGATAAGCTCGTGATGAGAGGCATCAACATCTCGTCGAAAGACGGTCTCTTCTCGGGCAACATCACCGTGATGATTGATGATGCCTCACGCACCGAAGCTCTCATCAAAAAGCTGAGTGCTGTGAAGGGTGTAAAACAAGTCATGAGAATTTAAGCCAGATACCCCTAAAAAATGAAGTAACTTTGCGTTGGCAGTTGAAAGCACTTTCATAAGCAGTTGAAAGTACTTGCGTTGGTCATCGCAAGTACTTTCATTTTTTTTGTGTATTTTTACTCCACATCCCTGACAAGCATGATTTCCCAATACTCATAGTCGCCACCCATGGCTTGCCTGATTTCTGAAATCTGTTTCATTTCAGGATGAGCCTGCATAAAGTCACGAATCTTCTTTTCGCGACTCGAAGAGATGAGAGCCCTGAGACCAATCTCTCGCTCACGCACATAATGTGACAAATGAGAGATGATGGTACTCTGGGCAAGTCCGCGGGCTGTGGCTATTTGCTGCACATTCATGCCCTCCTTGAAGAGGTCAAGAGTGATCTGGCGAGTAGGCGTCTTGGGAGCCTTAGGCTCTTTGGGTTCCTTGGCTGCCGACTTGCGCTTGCGACCACTACCCGCCCCCGTTGATTCCTCGTCTGCACGCGAGAGAATAAACAGCGCTTTCTTCTTCAGATAGTCGCTCACAGAGAACTCGGCTTCCTGCTCATAACGCAGGAGCGACTGCTTGAGCAGCGTTTCATCGGCAAAGGTCCCGAATCGGTCGGCAAACTGCTTCTTCGCTGTCTTATTGTCGGTCGACACATTCGTCTTCTTCAGCAGGTCAGTCAGTATTCCAATCTTTTGCCAGAAGTATTGAGCTGCCTTGTGTATGCGCTCCTGCAATGCCTCATCGCTCACATCGGGATTGGCATTCAGCATGCAGGAATACTGCACCCTGAACTTGTCGGAAACAGCAGCCAGACTCTTCAGCACCACCCCAAGTTTCTGATACTCGCCTACGAGTCGTGGATAATTGCTCATGAAATACTCCACCAAGCAACGCAACAGCAAGTCATAGCTTTGTTGCAGGGAACGGAAGTCGAAAAGCTCGGCTATACATTGCTGAACATAGAGCTGCTGCAGCGTAGCAATCTGCTCCTTCGTAGGAGAAACCATACGATCGTTATACGAATCGACGGTACTGTCGCTGATGATGGCAGAACGAGACAAAGGGCTGCTGAGCACCATTCCCTCCAACGATTTGCAACGGCTCAGCGCCACATAGGTCTGACCATGGGTGAAGGATCGCGAGGCGTCAATGATGGCATGCTCGAAGGTAAGTCCCTGACTCTTGTGGATAGTGATGGCCCATGCCAGTCGAACGGGATACTGTCGGAAGGTGCCCTCCACGGTTTCCTCTATCTCCTGCGTCTGCTCATTGAGTGTGTATTTCGAGTTGTTCCATTCTGCCTTTTCCAGTATAAACTCTTCACCATTGTCCTTTCCCATGACCCTGATCTCCTGGTTATCAATAGCCGTCACCTCGCCTATCATACCATTATAGAACCGGTGGTCTGCATCGTTCTTGATAAACATAATCTGAGCTCCCTTCTTCAGCAGCAGCTTGAAATCGGCAGGATAGGACGTCTCGGGGAAGTTGCCCTCCACCTCTGCCGTAAAACTATATACTTGAGAGGGTAAGTTGCCTAATTCCTGCTCATTGATATGCTGAGCAGGGATATTATGTGTAGTAAGCCGAATGTAGTCACCACCCTTAGGAGGCTGAAAATCGGGAATATAACGTTGATTAAGTGCAGCAAGAGTTTCGTCGCTTGCCTTGTTCTCCCTTATCTGGTTGAGAAGCGCCACAAACCTCTCGTCCTGCTGACGATAGACGGTCTGCAGTTCTATGGTGAGATAGCTTGCCTGTTGCAACGCCTTGCTCGAAAAAAAAGAAAGGAGTGTCGTAATACTGGCGCAACATACTTTCCTCATGTTCTGTCACTACGGGAGCCAACTGCTGCAGGTCGCCTATCATGAGCAACTGAACTCCGCCAAAGGGCAGATCGTGCTTACGATAACGGCGCATCACGGAGTCGATGGCATCAAGCAAGTCGCTGCGCACCATACTGATCTCGTCGATGACCAAGAGATCCATCGTACGAATGATGTTTCGCTTCACCTTGCTGAATTGAAACCGCTTCTTCTCACCACCAGCGAATGTAGTACCTGGAAGATAAGGCGAAAGGGGCAGCTGAAAGAAGGAATGAATGGTCACACCACCGGCATTGATGGCAGCGATTCCTGTAGGAGCCAGAACCACCATTCGCTTTGGCGACCTGCGCTTGAGTTCCTTCAGGAAGGTTGTCTTTCCTGTACCCGCCTTACCTGTAAGAAACAAATTGGCACTCGTCTTCTCTATAATGTCCCAGGCTTTCAGGGACTCCTCGTTCATTTCCATCTTGCTGTGTATTTTTAATGTGTGACGAAAATAGGTTCAATTATCGCACAAAGATAGTTATTTTTATTCAACAAGAGTAAGCATCGAGAGTTAAAAAGAAAAAAACATTCCTATAACTTCTAACAGCCGAAAATGACTAATGACCAAAATGACAAAGCGCTAATACGGGAACAGCAAGGGAAGCACGAAGGTCATGACAATGCCGATAATAATCTGCAAAGGCAAACCTACCTTGACATAATCCATAAAAGTATAGCCTCCGGCTTTCATCACCAGCGCATTGGGCGGTGTGGAGAAGGGAGAGGCAAAACACATACTGGCTCCCAAGGTGACGGCAAAGAGGAAAGCATAAGGACTGACCCCTACCTGCTGGGCTGCCACCAAGGCAATGGGAGCCATCAGCACAGCAGTGGCTGTATTGCTGATAAACATCGTCATGAGCGAGGTGGTGAAATAGATGCCTGCCAAAAGGGCTGTGGGGCCTAAGGCTCCTAAGCTGTCTACCAGGGTCTGCGACACCAAAGCCGAGACTCCTGTCTTCTCAAGGGCTGTAGACATGGGCATCATGGCGGCAATGAGCACGATGCTCTCCCAGTTGATGGTCTTATAGGCAGCCTCCACATTTCGGAAACATCCGGCAAAGACAGTCAGCAGACCTGCTATGATAACGGCTGTTACAGGAGCAACAGGAATAAAGTCGAAAACCATCATCACCACCATCAGCAACATAATGGCAGCTGCCACAGGAGCCTTGTAGTCGAGAAGTACCTTGTCGGCAGTCTTCTCAGGCTGGTCGAGCACAACCCAGTTGGTCGTATCACTTGCCAGGTGCGCTAAGTTGGTCCACTCGCCCTGCACCAGGAGCATGTCGCCCACATGCAGTCGGGTGCCGATAAGATTGTCGGTGATGTACTCGTCTCCTCTACGGATTCCCAATACATTCATACCGAAGCGTTTACGCAGATTGGCCTCACCGATTCTGAGTCCTGCAAAATGAGAAGTGGGCATGACAACAATCTCGGAAAGTCCCAAGTCATAAAAGTCTATCTTCACGTCCTTCATCTTGCGCAGACCATAGTCGGCTGCAAAGCGCTGCATCTTAGCCTCGTCACCCATTATATATAAGGTGTCATGCTCTCCAATGACGCTGCTGCTCTTCGCCATATTCTGGTTGATGTCCTTCATCAGTCCCAAGCGCGACTTTTTCTCGTTTCTTATCTCGATGACACTCACTCCATACAGTTTCTGTATACTGAGTTCCTTGAGCGTCTTGCCTACGATGTCGAGCCTCTCCCCGTGCTCATCAAGCGCTGCCGTGGAGCGATTGGAAGGCACAATATACCGATGCAGATTGTCGAGCAGACGATATTCCTGCACCAAGTCGTCGAGCGACTTGCCACCTGTTTTCTTCTTTCCACTCTGTTTACGGCTCAGGAACACCCGGCTCAGAGGCATGAGCACGATGATGCCAATGGCAATGACGATAAGGCCCACTGGCATGAAAGAGAAGAAACTGAGCGACTGATAGCCAGCCTCGGTCAGCACCTCGTCGATGACAAGGTTAGGCGGAGTACCGATAAGCGTAAGCATTCCGCCTAAGCTACCTGCAAAGGCAAGGGGCATGAGGAAACGTGAGGACTGTAAACCTGATGCTGCGGCAAGGCTTACGATAATGGGCATCATCAGAGCCACCGTACCCGTATTGCTGACAAAGGCTCCGATAAACGAGGTGACGAGCATCACCAAGAGGAAGGTGACGGTTTCGTTGCCGTGCGAAAGCGCCATGAGTTTGTTTCCCGTCAACTTGGCAAGACCAGTCTGCATGATGGCGCCTCCCACCACAAAGAGGCCAATCATCATGATGACAATAGGCGAGGAGAAGCCTGCAAGAGCTTCTGTGGGATTAAGAATTCCAAAAACAAGGAGTGCTGCCAGGGCGGTAAGTGCCACAATGTCGGCCCTCACCCTGCCCCATATAAACATGGCAACGGTAATGATTAAAATGATAAGCGTTACTGTCATGTTTGCAAAACTATTTATTTTTTCGTAAATGACAAAAGAAATGAGGCAAAAAAAATCAGTACAGAGGCACATCAAGCGCCTGCTGTACTGATTTTAAGCTGACCATCAAAGGAAACAGTCACTTCTACCTGATAGCTGACAGAGCTGTCGGGCATGGCAAGGACAGCACGGAAATGTACGCCCGCCTTGTCGGCAGCACGGAAAACGATATCGCTCAGCACCGCCTGCTTCAGGAAAGAGTCAGGCACCTTACGGCTGAAGTCCTGCTTGCGGAAGTCACGCCCGAAAAGGCGCGAGGCTCCATGATAGACATTCACATTTACGATGTTGTCATAATACACATTGTCCACCCCCACTCCATCTTCATTATAGGTACTCTTGAGCACCTTATAGGTTGTAGGATTGACCTGTGTATAAAGATGATATTTCTCTGCTCCAAAAGTCACGATGGTGTCTCTCCGAACCAGCTGTCCCTGATTGAGCACCACGGGCTGCTGATGCTTGAAAGAACTGAGATAGGTCTTGTCATTGGTCTTCACCAACCTGAGCACATCTCCATTCTGAGTCTTGAACTCGAAGAGATGAGCGGCCTGTTTCACGATAGCATAGCGAATATCACTGGCGCCACGTATCACCAAGGTGTCTGCCGACACATAAAAATAGGCAGGCATACTGGTAGAGTCTGGATAATAAATAGTGTCGCCCTTCACCCGAAAGACCACATCCTCGTCATCCTCGTCAATCCACATGCCCTGCAGCATCTGCTTGGCCTTCATGTCTTCTTTGAACGTTTCCTTCTGGGCACGTTCCTTACAGGCCGAAAACACCATCAGGCACCCTATGACCAATAATATAATATTGCGTTTCATCAATGATTTAATTTTCCTTTCCTGTGACTGTGAAAAAATGGGCCACACTGTTCTCTCTTTACTCGAAGACCTCGGCATCCTTTAGCGATGTAGCCTTGAGGAGATCTTTCTCTGAGGTGAGCACATCATCGGCAGAAATAGGCCACTCGATGTGGATGTCCTTATCATTCCAGCGGATGCTGGTCTCGTGCTGTGGAGCGTACACATTATCTACTTTATAGGTAAACACAGCCTCGTCGCTCAGAACCAGGAAGCCGTGAGCAAAGCCACGAGGGATGAAAAGCTGCCGTTTGTTGTCCTCGCTCAGTTCCACAGCCACATACTTTCCAAAAGTAGGACTGCTCTTGCGAATATCGACAGCCACATCGAGCACACGTCCACGGATGACACGCACCAACTTGGCCTGTGAGTATTCGCCCTTCTGATAATGCAGTCCACGAAGAACACCATAGCTCGACTTGGACTCATTGTCCTGTATAAACTCTACATGACGACCTATATGCTGATCGAAATCAGCCTGTCTCCATGACTCAAAGAAATAGCCACGTGCATCACGAAAAACCCTGGGTTCCAACACGTAGACCCCTTCAATCTCAGTCTTCAAATATTCCATTACTCTTTAGTTTATTCTGCTTCGCCTGAACCGTTTCCAGCAAGCAATAGCACTATACCTTATTTTATATATATGGCAAAGATAATATATTTTTTTGAAACGGCAAAACAAATAAAACTTTTTATCGTCTATTACTTATTTTTTATATAAAATTGTTGGCGGAAGAAAAAAAATAACTATCTTTGCAAACGTGATTGAACTGGAAAGACATATAGAGATCCTACTTTTGAGCAACGATTGCGTGATAGTCCCCGACTTTGGAGGCTTCATGGCTCATCATGTAGATGCAAGATATGATGGCAGAGACAACATGTTTTTGCCACCACTGAGGACTATTGGCTTCAATCCACAGCTCACCATGAACGATTCACTCCTCGCGCTTTCATATGTAGAGGCCTACGACATCAGCTATCCTGATGCCCTGAGCCGTATCGCAGAAGACGTGAGAGAGATTCGCGCCGAGCTCGACATCAACGGAAAATACGAATTGACGGACATAGGTACTCTCTACCTCAACAGCCAGGGCACATATACCTTTAAGCCCTGCGAGGCTGGCCTGCTGACTCCAAACTACTATGGTCTGGACGGCTTTGTCATGCAGCCACTTGCGGAGCTTGGCGCATCTGCCAGCAACGAGGAGACAGCGGCATCAGCCGAAATCATACCTTTTCGACAGCAATTCCAACCAACAGGTGGAAGAAAACAAGGGCAGCCGACAAGCCACACTGATACTGTGTC
>ENA-OQEL01000136-OQEL01000136.1-human-gut-metagenome-genome-assembly--contig:-NODE-136-length-28776-cov-3.847883_pt1 | contig 28776 bp, 24 predicted proteins | sample MGYA00242796_ERZ504637 | MGnify/ENA primary metagenome ERZ504637 (study PRJEB26092, sample SAMD00036306) | human gut metagenome | host: Homo sapiens | study: EMG produced TPA metagenomics assembly of... | reverse complement strand
GATGTCTGCGCCCTTCAGGAGCTTGTTGACATCGCTGTCGTTCTGGCTGATCAGACTCAGCATCAGATGCTCCACGCTGATTTCTCTTCCCATGGTGCGTGCTTGCTTCTTTGCTACTTCTTTTCAGTATGTCCTGTATATGTGTAAAACGGATTTATCATATTTGACTATTATTTTTTAATATTTCAGTGCTAAAAGTACACATTATTTTCAATAATAGCAAATGATATGCCAACCTTTTTTGCATTGTTAAAATACAAATAATGCTAAAATAATGCGATTTTTCGCCTCTAAAGCGTTTTAGTATCAATTTTTTTTTGTATCTTTGTCGGGAAATTCCAAAAAGGGTAAAACGGCTTAGAACGCAAGGAAATGCCCTTAAACGCGATTTTCCGGATGGAAAACAGGCGTTTTGAAAGTAATGAATAAACAATAATACATTAATATAAGAAATGGACGAAAATCAGACAATGGATCATGATAGAATCATGAAGATCAACATTGAGGAGGAGATGAAGTCGAGCTACATCGATTATTCGATGTCAGTTATCGTGGCTCGTGCCCTTCCTGATGTGCGTGATGGTTTCAAGCCTGTGCACCGCCGTATTCTTTACGGTATGCTCGGCATTGGAAACACCAGTGACAAACCTTATAAGAAATGTGCGCGTGTTGTTGGTGAGGTGCTCGGTAAGTATCACCCTCACGGCGACTCTTCTGTTTACGGCGCTCTGGTGCGTATGGGACAGGAGTGGAACATGCGTTATACCTTGATTGACGGACAGGGTAACTTCGGTTCTGTTGACGGTGACTCTCCTGCTGCCATGCGTTATACAGAGTGCCGACTCTCCAAGATGGGTGAGCATATCATGGATGACCTTGACAAGGAAACGGTTGATATGACCAACAATTTCGATGATACCCTGCAGGAACCTACCGTGATGCCTACCAAGATTCCTAATCTTCTGGTAAATGGTGGTAACGGTATTGCAGTAGGTATGGCTACCAATATGCCTACCCACAACCTGGGTGAGGTAATTGACGGTTGCTGTGCATATATCGATAATCCTGACATCGACACCGATGGATTGATGCAGTATATTCCTGCTCCTGACTTCCCAACCGGTGCTACCATCTATGGTATCCAGGGAGTGAAGGATGCATACGAAACGGGTCGAGGCAGAATCGTGGTTCGTGCCACTGCCGAGATTGAAAGTAGTGAAAACCATGATAAGATTGTTATCACCGAGATACCTTATGGTGTTAACAAGGAGCAGCTCGTGATGGCTATTGCTGACCTTGCCAAGGAAGGCAGAGTAGATGGCATCGCTAACGTAAACGATGAGTCTGGCCGTCAGGGTATGCGTATCGTTGTTGATGTGAAGCGGGATGCCAATGCTAATGTTCTTTTGAATAAACTCTTTAAGCTGACAGCTCTTCAGAGTTCATTCTCAGTGAATTGCATCGCTCTTGTTAATGGCCGTCCACGTCTTTTGAGCTTGAAGGAGTGTGTGAAGTATTTCGTAGAGCATCGTCATGATGTTACAATCCGCCGCACCCAGTTCGAACTGAAGAAGGCTCAGGAGCGTGCTCATATTCTCGAGGGCTTGATCATTGCCTGCGACAACATCGACGAGGTGGTACATATTATCAGAGCCAGCAAGACTCCTTCTGATGCTCAGCGCAACTTGGAGAAGCGCTTCGAACTCGATGAACTTCAGAGTAAGGCCATCGTGGACATGCGCCTCAGCCAGTTGACAGGCTTGCGTCTGGAGCAGTTGCACAATGAATTCAACGAGTTGATGAAGACTATCGACTACTTGAACCAGATTCTGAACGATCCTGAGCTCTGCAAGAAGGTAATGAAGGATGAACTCAACGAGGTGAAGGAGAAGTATGGTGACGCACGTCGCACCATGATTAAGCCTGATGACCATGAGTTCAACCCAGAAGACTTCTATCCAAACGACCCAGTGGTTATCACCGTGAGTCATCTCGGATATATCAAGCGCACCCCATTGTCAGAGTTCCGTGAGCAGGCTCGTGGTGGAGTAGGTTCTAAGGGTGCCCGTACCCGTGATAAGGACTTCACCGAGTATATCTATCCTGCTACCATGCACCAGACCATGCTGTTCTTCACCAAGAAGGGCCGCTGCTACTGGTTGAAGTGCTACGAGATTCCAGAGGGTGACCGCAACTCCAAGGGTCGTGCTATCCAGAACCTCCTCAACATCGAGAGCGATGACCAGGTGAATGCATTCCTCCGTCTGAGAGGTTTGAATGACGCAGAGTTCATCAACAACCATTACGTTGTATTCGCTACCAAGAATGGTACGGTGAAGAAGACCTGTCTGGAGGCATATTCCCGTCCACGTGCCAACGGTGTGATTGCTATCAACATCGTAGAGGGCGATGAGGTGGTAGATGTTCGTCTGACAAATGGTCATAACGAGCTGATTATTGCCAACCGCAATGGTCGTGCTGTCCGTTTCGACGAGAACGAGATTCGTACAATGGGCCGTACATCTACCGGTGTTCGTGGTATGCGCCTCGATGAGGGTGATGATGCTGTAGTAGGTATGATTGTTGTCAACGATCCTGAGAAGGAAACCGTGATGGTAGTGAGTGAGCAGGGTTATGGTAAGCGTTCTGACGTACTCGATTACCGCGTTACCAAGCGTGGCGGTAAGGGTGTGAAGACACTGAATATTACCGACAAGACCGGTCGACTGGTAGCTATCAAGAACGTAACCGATGATAACGACCTCATGATTATCAACCAGAGTGGTATCGTGATTCGTCTTGCCGTAGCCGATTGCCGTGTCATGGGCCGTGCTACCCAGGGTGTACGCCTCATCAACCTTGCCAAGAAGAATGATGTCATTGCCAGCGTATGCAAGGTGATGAGTTCTGAGCTCGAGGCTTCTGTAGAAGAGGAGAGCCGTTCTGCCTGGGCTAAGAAGAGCGAGGAGATAGAGAATGATACCGTAGGTGCCAAGACTGCTGAAGAGGCTGCTGAGGCTGAGGCTCATCTCGCTGACGAAGCATCAGAAGCTGAGGATACCGATTCGGGCAACGTAGATATCGAATAAAAGAAAAGACGCGTAAAAAATCAATAACAACAACTTTTAAACTCATTAAGAAAAATGAAAAAGTTTTTAGTAGCTGCAATGATGGTACTAGGTGCCACATCAGCATTCGCAGGCGACAGTGACGCTCTCAAGGCTGTCATGAAGGCTAAGTCTTATGCCGAGGCTGAGGCTTTGGTTAAGCAGAATTTGGGTCAGATGGCTAACGATGCAGAGAAGGCCAAGGCTTACAACAAGCTCGTTGATCTCGCTATGAAGCAGTTCAACGACCAGCAGAGCATCCAGCAGACCAATCAGCTCATGAAGAAGAACGACCCGGTTGACGAGGTTGCTATGTCTGAGGGCGCTTACAATGCATTGATTAATGCTATTGAGTGCTACAAGTACGACCAGCTTCCTAACGCTAAGGGTAAGGTTGCTCCTAAGTTTAACAACAACGCTAGCCGTGTATGGGGTGCTCGTGTTCAGCTCGTTAATGCGGGTCAGACTGCAGCTCAGAACAGTAAGGCTGATGAGGTATTGAAGTATTGGGGTACATTCCTCGATACAGACAATGAGCCTCTCTTCGCTTCTATAGACCAGAAGCAGAAGGATAGCGAGAAGGAGTATATCGGTCAGGTTGCTCTCTTTGCAGCCCGTTATGCATACCAGGCTAAGGATGTTGCCCGTTGTGAGAAGTATTGCGACATCGCCATGAAGAGTGAGAAGGAGGCTAAGGATGCCCTCAACCTCAAGCTCTATGTGATGAAGGACGGCTTGAAGACTCACGAGGATTCTCTTGCCTATGTTAACAAGCTCAAGGATATCTTTGCAAAGGACGAGACCAATGAGGTTGTTCTCGATGGTTTGAACTCTATGTACACTTCATTGAAGATGGAGAAGGAGCAGACTGAACTTTTGGACGCAGCTATTGCAAAGAACCCTAACAACTTCGTAGCTCTTGCCAACAAGGGTATGATGTATATCCAGAAGAACGATGCTGACAACGCTATCAAGTGTTTGAAGCAGGCTCTTGCTGCAAAGGAGGATAACGTAGTTGTTCTTACTTATCTGGGTGCTTGCTACAACAGCAAGGCTGGTAACTTGCAGGATCCTAACGGCCGCAAGGTTGTTTACCAGGAGGCTATCAAGGTTCTCGACAAGGCTAAGCAGCTCGATCCAGAGAAGGCTCAGGCTAACTGGGGTTACACCCGTTACCAGGCTTACTATGGCTACTATGGTCCTAATGCACCTGAGACCAAGAAGGCTGAGGAAGAGAGTTAAGTAAAGTTTTAAGCTTCAAATAAGTATTTGATTCTCATAGGGGGATGTCACCTGGCGTGGCATCCCTTTTTTTGTTTCTTTGAGATAGTGAATTGTTCTCAGTTTTACCAAAGTATTGATTGGAATATGACTATAGTTTTTTTTTGGACAAATACCCTGCTGAGATTCCCGTATTTTCATCCTGCTTTTATTTTGCTGTGAATATTGAAAATATGGCAGAAAATCACAATGCACTGATAAACAGGAAGTTATGTGATTGTTGGTAAACGGCTTTTGCACAGATTCTTTAGTTGTACGGCTAAATGACCTATAGTTGTACGACCATAACTCTACGGTTGTACGACTATAGGTGCTATAGTTGTACAACCATAGCTCTACAGTTGTACGACTATAGGGGTTATAGTCGTACAACTATAGACTTTTTCTCTTATAGAAAAACAGGTAATATGGCAAATGAAGTGCTTAATAGCTCTATTTCTATCTCTAGATTGTATAGTAATCAATATCAAAAATCCGGTTATAAGTTTTTACAAAACAGATAGATAAAACCATCTGTGAGTAATGTTGGTTTGCTGTAGGCGCCCATCAGCTGGTCTGCGCATGCACAACAGGTGTTGTGCGAGCGCATATCATCTGTTATGCAAGCGCACAACAGCTGTTGTGCGGCCTACGGAGTTAACTTCTCCGATAACCTATACTATCTTTTCCGACAACTTCATCTGTCTTTTCCGACAACTTCTTCCGTATTCTGCGATTGTATCTTACGCATTATCCTTTGATATCATACGCTTGCGTGTATTTCTATTCCAAGTAGTTTCTGTTCCTCCACCAGGTTAGTGAGTGAACTGGTTGGGTCTAAAGCTCCAAATACTACATTGTCAGCGATGCTGATGATGTATTTGTTCCTAGCCAAAGCACTTTGCTTGGAGTTGCGGGGAAGATGGGAGAGGGAGATAATAAGAGCTTCGTTGCTGTCGATGGCTGATTGCATTTCGGCAGGCAGCACCTTATACATTCTTCTAGCCAGCACGATGATGACGGGGATGTGGCGCTTCAGGAGAAGTTGCTGAACATCCTTTTCCAGTTTTGTCTGGAATCCACTGATGATGCAGGAATCCTTAGGCACACTTGTAGCCCAGTCGAAACTTTTTAGGATGTCTCGGCTTGTAGTCTTGCTGGAACAGAGAAACGCTGTCTTGGGGCGTTCCAGCAAGTCCAGGTTTCCTATATGTGATAGTATCTCTGGCATATAAAGAATTTATATTTATAACGATGCAAAAATACGAATAATCCGCTGAAAATCAAAGGAAACTACATTTTTTTTGTAGATTCTCTATAAAATATTTGTTTTTTTGAAAACTTCTGTGTATTTTTGCACAAAAATAAATATTAAAATAAGATATAAGTAAACAAGAAAGGAGTTAATTATGAAGGAAAAGAAATTAAAAATATTCACTCTTCCTATTGAGGAGTTTGAAAAGAAATATCCTGTTAGCTATTCGATAGTAGTACCAGGAATTCCTGAGGGACATGTGGCAAAGGTAGTATCTGTACGCCCTTGCTAGACTTTTATAATCTCTGTAGATATGCAAAAGATTAGTAAGAAGCATCCATGTAGAGTAAATACAATCCAAACAGATTGCGTTATTACTCCTTTTTTTGAAAGAAAGAAGGGGGTATTGGTATCAGGATGTGAGGTAGAATCTACTGTTTGGGATACTGGAGCTACCAATACGATTATTTCGTCAGCCGTAATTGATGCTTTGGGATTAAAACCTGTTCGACAAACACAAATCGAGGGTGTCGGAGGATGCATGGACTCATCTGTTTATAAAATAAACATTTATGTAGATGGATGTTTGGAATTCACAGGTATTGAAGCATTGTCTGGTGACATCGGGGATTATGATGTTATCATAGGGATGGACATTATAACTTTAGGTGATTTTGTTATTACAAACAAAGATGATCAAACTTGGTTTGCTTTTCGTTATCCTTCTAGTGAGCATATCGAGTTTTAAAATGATACAACGAAGACTCCCTGTTGCAGATACTACTTGACAAGCATCAGCAACAGGGAATCTTAGTTTTACTCCTCATCCTTGTTCAGCTCATCGCCCATACGATACTTAATGTCGTAGTTGATGATGAAGTCGAGTTCTTCTTCTGTAAAGCCGTAATGCTTCGCCAGAAGCTTATCGATTTCGTCGATGATGGGCTTGGATTCCTTGATGAAGAAATGCTGCTTCTCTTGAGAGAATACTCTTCCTTTTTTAGAGTATGTTCTCTCTTTTATGAGGCTATGGGTTTGATAATCTTCTTCAAGTTGTTCGCCTAATGTGACAAGAGTCTCTTTCTCTTTTTTTGAAGAGATTTGCAAATTAAAAGGTATTTGAAAATCTCTAGAATTTTACGACTTGACAACTAGACCACATTAAATAATTTGAAAAATATAGAGAGGAAGATAAATATGCAATGATAGCATACTTGTATTCTTCATTTTCTACATAAATCGGTTTCATTTCCCCAGTGATGCAACTTTCCCCATCTTCTTTATTTATAGGTATTCTATCCAATGTTTTGAACCAATATTGAACAGCTCTGAAATAATACAGAACATGCTTCGTATTACTATTTAAAAAAGTAATTTAATAGAGAGGAATTTCCTTCTTTTATGTTCATTTTATTGATGATATCATAATAAATGTGGGATGGTAGTTTTGCAATACTACCGGGAATACAAATGTTATTAACATTATTATATTTAAGCATTTTGAATAAGAATGGTCTATACTCATTGTTCCACTTATTATATATAGTTGAGTAGATAGCTTCGGAGTCCGAAGTTTTATCAAGAAATTATCGTAAGTCTTAATTCTGCGCCTTCAAACAATTTGGCTGGTCTTAATGAGTAATTAGCTAATTCCAACATCATTCTATTATTTTTTAATAATATCTTGAACTGGAGTCATTTTCGTAGCCGAAATACAACTTATAGGTACAATCATTCCAAAATGTCCATGCTGAGAAAGAATATTATGGCCTCTTTCTATGCAATAAGCGTATAAGTTTGCGCATTTGTACGTCTTATAACTTTCTGATATCTTGTAGAAGTATTTCTTAGCTGTATATACCACATACGGCGGATTGCCAATGATAACATCAAAGCCACCATTGCTATGCATGATATGATAATATTCCGCCAGCCAATGGAAAGGCTGGTGGCTGGAGAGCCATTCTTCATACGAAATGCTGGCATCTGATACCATTGAAGTAAAAAAGCTTATGATTCAGCAAGTCATTAAGTTCTGAAAGCTTTGCCTTGAGCAGCATCTTGGACTCCTTAAACTCGCTTGCCTCCTCCTGCGAAGTAAGCTGAAGGTCCTTGAACTGTTCGTAGGCACGAGCCACAACCTCCATCTCCAATTCTACCTTGTCCTTGAATTCCTGCTTGGCAAACATGTCGCCATAATTCAAGTCATTATCCAATTCCTTTTCCGTAGCATATCCCACCAAAGTGTTGCCGCAACGAATGTTGAAGTCGATGTCCGGCAACGGATCCAGACCAAGATTATCGAGTCTTTGGATTTACTTCCACTACCGCCACCATTTTCAGGAACAGGCGGAGCTTGGCAATCTCTACAGCCTCTTCCATGATATCAACGCCATAGAGGTTGCGGAGAATGATACTCTTATAAATAAAGTACTGAATGTTACTGCGATACTTCTTGCTAATCTCTTCAAGTTCAGCTACGAATAACATCTCGTTCTTCTGGTGGAACTCCTCCATGCGGATAATGCAGATTTCATACAATGGTTCCAGGATGTTCATGGCTGCAAACAGGAAGGCGCCACTGCCGCAGGTAGGGTCTAGGATAGAGACGTGCTGCATAGCATGATAGAAATGTTCTACCAAGAGATGGTCTTCCGTATGTAACAATAAATCGTATGTAAACTGACGGATATTGAGATTGTAGGTGATGAAATCGTTGATTTCGTGAATCTCGCCAGCAGCAATCTTCTGCAGCAGATCATCGCAGCGCTGGAATCGCTCGATGGTTTCTCGCCATATCTCCGTAGGCAGATTGAATGGCTCCGGAGTACGCTCGTTCCAATGACTTCTGCGCTCCAGGAGTTGTGGTTGGGTGGTATCCACACCTTCTGCTATCTCGCCTGGGATGAGCGAGAGCCAATCTGAAGTATATCCGTGCTTCACGGCATCATAGATGTATTTGTCGCCGCTCAGCTGCAGGGTTTGCCAGATGTATCCCTTTTCCTTGAAATCCTTCTCAGAGGTGGTCTTCTTAACGCTGTCGAAAAGGAAGGGCAGGATGCAGTTCTTGCCTATGTATTCCGTAATGTCTTCTTTGGTGTAGTAGGCTCCCATCTGGGCACGGTCGTTGATGTATTGCTCAAAAATGTAGCCCAGCACGTCGGGGTTGATGTCTTTTCCCGATGCCGTGATGCGTGTATCCAGATGCCAGCGCCATTTATCGAAGAAATCGAAGAGGTGAAGGAATGCCTCGTCGTCGATGTCAATATCCTTGAACATCTTTTCGATGTCGTGAAAATCAAACATGCCTCCGTTCAGATAGGGTATGCGGCCATATTTGCTGAGAAATGCTTCGTTACGCTGGTGCCCATTCAGCCCTTCATGAAAGAGGTGTATCAGGAAACCCTTGTAGAATGACTGGAAGAATTCGTTCTCACCACGCTCTCGCTGCACCATGCTGAGCTTGTCGCGCAGATAGTTCTCGTTCATATCCAGGAAACCTTTCTTCTGGATAAAATAACAGAACATCAGGCGGTTGAGCATCACGGATGCATACCATTGCTTCTCCTTGTTCTTCTTGTCGTCGGCTATCTCGTCGTTGATGCCTGTGATATATTTTACAAACTGGGTATGCTCTTTCTTGAATCCTGCGTAGAAATCCTTGGTTATCTTCTCTGAATTCACCATGAAGGCTCCCTGGATGCGCTGTTTCACATCCACAATGGTGGTTTCTTCGTTAAAATCGAAGCTCAGGTCGGGAATCTTGGTGTAAAGAAACTCTGCCTGGGCAACGCTGGCATACTCGATGGTTACGATGTCGCGCTTTTCCACTTTGTTTACCGGGGCAACCCACTGGTGATGGAAGCCCTGCTGCTCTATGTAGATGCAGATGTAATCGTGGGCTTGCTGGCGCAGTTTGATGTCTATTTTCTTACAGGTTGAGGCTGTCGGTATCTTCTCTACCAGGCAGGTAAGTATCTGGAAACCATTGCGCTCGGCAATGGCCTCCATCTCGTAGTCTGTATCGTCGATGTGGGGCACTAGGATATCGGTCATGCCCTTGGGGTTGTTCCATCCCATTTCTGTGACGAACAGTTCCTGGAAACTGGCTTCCTGTATATATTGATTGAATTCTTTTCTTGTCATGTCTTGAATTATTATGAATGTGATTCACTCCATCTCAAACCCATCGAACAGATGATTTTCGGCTCTTTGTTGGAGTTGGTATCTTCGTCGATGATGCAGAGCTGGCTGTTTTTGCGCATGTCGAGCACATACTCTACCAGGTCGTCGTTGCTCACGTTGTTCTGTCGCATCATTCTTCCCAGATTAAACTTGGCGGTTTCCTGGAGCGGATAGTTGTAGATGTCGTTGATGGCATACTTCAGCTCTTCCTTGTTCTCGTCGGAGAAGAAGAGATCTACAGGCTTTTCGTAATATCGCTCCAATCGCTGGATGATCTTGTAGCGGGTACTGAATCTGCTGCCCAGAATGCCGCCTACATGCGTGTTCTCGTCGCCGATGTTGTCTATGGCTTTCTTCACCAGGTCGTAATGCTGGTCGACTGGTTCCACATTCGGCTCGTCGGCATCGCATTCCATGGCCTGGAGAATGCGCTTCTGTGACTGGCTCACGATTTCGCCCTTGCTGTTGTACCAGGAGAGCACATCGAATCCGCTTCGGGTCTGGGCATAGGTGATGACGCCATCGTTCAGCCTGTCGGTAGTAGCCTTGGTGGCATTGATCATGTTGCTCAGGTGTGGGATGATGCGTTTCAGTTCGGGCTTGGCATCGGTGGCATTCTTCCATATCTGGTATGCCTGTGAAGCCAGGTCCACATCGTTGTCGTCCACATCGTCGAGCGAGCCACTCTTTTCATTATACATATCTCGCAGGTTTTGTTCGTTGCCCTCGAAGAACACCTCGTCGCTTCCCACTACGTTAGCAGCCTCGTTGATGCGGTCGTTCAGGCGCTTACGCAGGTTGATAACCTGTTCCACACCATCGGCAGGGAAGAAGGAATAGCAGTCTATGTGGTCGCTCTGCTGTCCGATACGGTCCACACGTCCGGCTCTCTGAATGAGTCGGATAATCGCCCATGGCAGGTCGTAGTTGATGATGATGTGCGCATCCTGCAGGTTCTGACCTTCGCTCAGTACATCGGTGGCGATGAGGATTCGGCTCTGCTGGTCGGCAGGATAGCTCTTCTCGTTGCTCACTGGCGAGAAATGTTCCACGATGCTGGTGGTGTTCTTGCTGTCGCCCGTAGCGATGTCTATCCGTTCTACATTCTTCTTGCGGAGTTGGCGGCAGAGATACTTCGCAGTGTCGGAGTACTGGGTGAAGAGCACTATCTTGTCTTTCGGATAGGTTTCTGTTACGAGCTTGTACAGTTCGTTGAGTTTCTGGTCTTCCTTCGTTTTCCATTGTCCGCAGAGCTGAATCATCTTGATGATGCATTGGCAATCCTTCTTGAGATTCTGCTTGAGTGTTCGCTTGAAGTACTTGCTGTTAAGCCAGTTTACATTATTCTTCTGCATCAGCAGTTCATAGTGTTTTTTGGCTTTCTGCTCGTAGGCTTTCATGTCGGTAGGGATGATGAGGTCATCGATGTCCTGGTTATCATCACCCATATCAAACATTCCGTTGGCATCTTCATCTTCCATGAAGTCATCGGGTAGGGAGTTCTCATCGCCGATGGGCAGATTGAGTTTGTTGTCGATGGCATAGAGGAAGATGGCGTTGCGCAGGATGTGGCGCTTCAGGGTGAGCAGGAAGGCGAAACCGCTGCTGTCCATTCGCTTGAAGAAGGTGCTCTTGCAGAATCCCATGATGCGCTGACCTGCTTTGGATAGGTTCTCGATAAGCTGTTTCTCAGCTCGGGATGCTTCTTCTGCCTTGGCTTCATTCAGATATCTGGTAAGCCCATAGCGTGGCAACAGGAGTTCTTCCATCATCGCTACCATTTTTTCTGAGTAGAGACGGCTATACTGGTCGCCCTGTTGGGTCTTGAACTTCAGGGCTTTCGGTATGCGGTCGGGGAAGTACGATTTGCTTCCATCCGGGAACTGCAGGTATTTCCGGCCATTGCTCTCGTCGGTTAAGGCAAAGTTATCCTTAATGAAGGTGCGGGTGCGGCGAACCAGGAAGAGCTTCATCAGTTCGCTCCAATCATCAGTCTTATCGCTTTGTTCAAACGACTTGATGCTGCGGATGTGGATGTCGCTATGCTTGCGCTGAAACTCTCGCTCGCCTCCCAGACTTTGGATGTAAGCTTCTGGGCGGATGCCCAGGTCTTGGTCGTCGCTCAGGAAAAGCTTTAGCTGGTTGGCCAGATCGGAGAAATCCTTGTTATATGGTGTAGCGGTAAGCAGCAGGGTTTTGCAATCCAGTTTATGAATCAATTCCTGGATGTTGTGATATCGCTTTCCGCTGCTGTTGCGCAAGTTATGGCTTTCATCTACGATAATCAGTCGGTAGTTCCAGGTGTTCTCCACATCAATGGGTTTCTGCATCGAGACGATGTCTGCTTTGAGATCGTATTTCTGCTTGTATTTTGCCCACATGTCCTGCAGGTTGGCTGGACAGATGATGAGGGTGCTGCTGGCGTAGGTCATCTCGTAGATTTTGGCGATGGCGCAGGCGGTAATGGTCTTTCCCAAACCCACCACATCGCCTATCATGGCTCCGTTTCGCTTGTCGTTGTTCAGATGCTTGGCTGCAATCTTCACTGCATTCTGCTGGAAATCGAAAAGGGTGTTGCGGAATTCGGGCGGCAGTGTAAACTCCTTGATGCCCGAACGTGCTTCCTGACTGAGATGATACACCGTCTTGAGATAAATATAATAAGGTGGAATATCTTCTTCGCCTGCCCAACTGTTGTCGATGGCATCAATCAGTTCTTTGGTGATATCGATGCAGAACTTGTCATTCCATCTTGCATCAAACCATTCTGAAAGTTTCTCTGCACTGTCGCTATCGGCAAACTCTGCATTCAGCTCTCCCTGTCGGGTTAATCCGGAGTAGGTAAGGTTACTGCTCCCCATGATGGCCTGGATGGGGTTGAAGTTGTCGTCTGGCCGGTATGCGAGATAGAGTTTGGCATGCAGGGGCTCTCGAAGATAGAGCCTGACGCATACTTTCTCTTCTTTCATCTGTGCGGAGAGTCGGCGGAGCGTCCATTCGTCGTTTTTCGATGGGAGTCCCAGCAGGAGCTGTTTCTTGAAGTCTCGGGCAATGGCTATTCTGCATTTCTGCACATACTCGGCATCGGGCATTTGTTTCTTGCCGGAATAGAGACTTCGAACGAGGTCTTCGTCTGGTCGGTGCATGCCGATAAGGAGTCGGCAGGTGCGGAATATGCGGTCGTTCTGTTCATATACGAAATCACCGGATAGCTGGTCAACCTCATTGACAATAAGGTTCCAGCCGCGCAGGTTGAAGTAACCTACGCAGAAGTCAACGCGCTTTACGCCCACGTTGGAAATAATGCCCTGGAGCCCATCGGTGAACTTGGTTTCCAGGTTGTCATAGATACGAGCCATGTGATTGCTGTTTATAGGGTACAACAATCTCTAGCAGTTTCAATCTTTAGATTTGTTTGCATAATTGGTAGGAGCTTTAAATCTTGTTACTGAAATCTGTAAATTCTCAAAATATCTTTTCGAGGGAATAAAAAGAGCGTACCCTCCACTTTGTTGTATCTCTAAACAAGGCAGCTCCTACCACAGATGGCCTAAAGTGTGAAATACAAAAGGAGAGGATACGCCATATCTAGGCGCATCCATTCTCACTTTCAGTTCACACTTGTTGAATTTTGCTTTGGTAGGAGCTATTCTGTTTAGAACTTCCAGTCGAATCGATACGAATCTAATCGTTAACCCACGAAAATAGAGCAGGTTTGGCATTTGCCTCGCCATACTTGGGCACAAAGGTATTACATTTTATCGAAATGGCAAAAAATAATCCCAACTTTTTCTTTGTTATTCAAAAAAAATGAGTAGCTTTGCAGATGAAATGTAAAATGAAGATAATATGAGATATCCTATAGGCTTACAATCGTTTGATCATCTGCGTGAAGAAGGTTACGTTTATGTTGATAAAACGGCTATGGTGTATTCCTTGGCACATGGAAGTACTGTCTATTTTCTGGGTCGTCCCCGACGATTCGGAAAGAGTCTTCTTATCTCTACCTTCGAGAACTATTTCCTGGGCAAAAAAGAACTGTTCAAAGGACTTGCTATCGAAAAACTAGAAACGGAGTGGAAAACCTATCCCGTGTTTCATATAGATTTTGGAACAGGTTCTTATGCCAATGCAGATGCTCTCAATCAGATATTCGAGTTTTATATCTCGGGATGGGAAAAGAAATATCGGATAGAGCGTGAACCGGGAGTCACTGATTATAACCTGAGATTTAAAAAGGTCTTGGAAGAAGCTCATCAGCAGACCGGGCTGCGTGCCGTGGTTTTGGTGGACGAATATGATAAACCGCTGCTCGACGTGATGGATACGGGGTATATGGTAGAGCATTTGGGTGAACAGATAACCTTGGAGGAGAAAAACAGAAACATGCTTCGTGCTTTCTATTCCACCTTTAAGGGAGCCGACAAGCATCTGCAATTCGTTTTCCTCACCGGTGTTACTAAGTTCTCGCAGGTGAGTGTGTTCAGTGATTTTAATCAGCCTAATGATATAAGCATGTCGCCTATGTATGATACCATTTGCGGTATCACAGATGAGGAACTGGAACAGACTTTCTCGCAGCAGATAAAGGAGTTGGCTGCTGTTTACGGCTATACCGAAGAGAAGATGCGGGGGGTATTGAAGAAGCGATTTGATGGATATCATTTCAGCAAAAGGATGAAGGGTGTTTATAATCCTTTCAGCATTTTGAATACATTTGATAAGCAGGATGTTCAGGATTATTGGTTTCGCACAGGAACACCCACCTATCTGGTCCGCTTGTTGAATCATTTTGATGAGAATCTGGATGAGTTGACGGGTAAGTATTATATGACCGATCAGTTTGTTGATTATCGTGCAGATAAGGAGAAGCCTTTGCCTATGATATTTCAGAGCGGTTATCTTACCATCAAGGATTATGATAGTGACATGAATACTTTTTTGTTAGATTATCCGAACGATGAGGTAAAGCGTGGCTTTGTTACTCTGATGGCTAACAATTATTTGGAGCCGAAAGACAATATAGATAATTGGATAGTTACGGCAATCTCTGCTTTAAGGAAAGGTAACCTGGATGATTTTCAAGTCCTTCTTACAGCTTTCCTTTCAAGTATTCCTTATACGATGCGCCACAAGGATTCTGAACGGGAAAAGGAGCGTTATTTTCATTATACTTTTTATCTCCTGCTGCGACTTTTGAGCACATATACGGTTTATACGGAGAAGGTTCAGAGTCTGGGTAGGGTAGATTGTATAGTTGAGACCTCGAAGTTTATTTATATCTTTGAGTTCAAACTTGACGGAACAGCTCAGGAGGCATTGTCGCAAATTAATAATAGGGGATATGCCCGTGAGTATGCCTATGATAAAAGAAAACTCTTTAAAATAGGATGCTGTTTCTCTTCAGAAACGGGAACCATTGAAGATTGGATGATTGAAGGTTGAATTTCTACCACTTATTGAAATAAAAAATAGGCTGAGCCATCATGCGATGACTCAGCCTTAATTCTTTTTATCCATTCAGAACTTTACTGCTGAACAGGAATCTTCTTGACGCGACGCTCGTGACGGCCACCCTCGAATGTTGTGGTAAAGAACTCGTCGAGAATAGCCTCGGCGGTCTTGTTGTCTACGAAACGACCTGGAAGTACCAATACGTTGGCATCGTTGTGCTGACGAACCAAATGAGCAATCTCCTTGCACCATGCCAATCCGGCACGTACACCCTGATGTTTATTCAATGTCATGGCGATACCTTCGCCGCTGCCGCAAATGCCGATACCTGGATATACTTCGCCGCTCTCAATGCCTTTAGCAAGAGCATGACCGAAGTCAGGATAGTCTACACTCGCATCGCTGTATGTACCATAATCCTTTACAGGATAACCCTTCTTTTCCAAATATTCCAATACAAATTGCTTCAATGGAAAACCTGCGTGATCGCATGCAATACCAACTGTCTTTACTTCCATAATACTTAAGTTTTTAAGTGAAGAAAACGGGGTAAACCCTTATTCTTCACAAGGTTAATGTTAAAAGAGTGAAAGGAGTCGGATGCCGGAAATGGAAATCTGCCATCCGGCAAAATCTCCAACTCCAGCTTCCAACTCCTGTTTAGTTTATGCTAATTAAGCCTCTGCCAAGAAAGCCTTTACCTGCTTGTAAACGTTCTCGCCTGTGTAACCGAGCTTCTCATCAAGTACCTTGTAAGGAGCAGAGAAACCGAAGCTCTCCATACCCCAAACCTTACCATTAGCGCCTACGAGACCCTGGAGTGTTACAGGAAGACCTGCAGTCATACCGAAGATCTTAGCGTTCTTTGGCAATACGCTCTCCTGATACTCCTTGCTCTGACCACGGAACAAGCCCTCTGATGGAGCACTTACCACGCGAACCTTGATGCCGTCGGCACGCAAAGCCTCGCAACCAGCCTCCAATGTAGAAACCTCAGAACCGCTAGCTACCAAGATAACGTCTGGATTCTCGTCGCTGCCTGCTACGATGTAAGCACCCTTGGCTGCCTGCTCATAGTCTGTTCCCTCTGGCAATTTAGCGATGCCCTGGCGAGAGAAGATCAAAGCTGTAGGAGTCTCAACATTCTCCATAGCGAGCTTCCAGCAAACTGTAGTCTCGTCAGCATCAGCTGGACGGAATACGCGAACGCTGTCCTTACCTGCGTGGTTCTTTAACTTCTCCATGAGGCGAATCTGTGCCTCCTGCTCAACTGGCTCGTGAGTAGGTCCATCCTCACCAACGCGGAATGCATCGTGAGTCCAGATGAACTTCACTGGAACCTGCATCAGGGCTGCGATACGTACAGCTGGCTTCATATAATCAGAGAATACGAAGAATGTACCCATTGCTGCAACCACACCACCGTGGAGCATCATACCGATACACATATCAGCCATAGTCAACTCTGCAACACCAGCCTGGAAGAAAGCACCAGAGAAATCACCGCGAACGATGCTCTTGGTCTTCTTCAAGAAACCATCTGTCTTATCTGAGTTAGAAAGGTCAGCAGAAGCACAGATCATGTTAGGAACCTGTTCTGCCAAAACACCCAAACAAGCAGCAGATGCTGCACGTGTAGCTGAACCAGCCTTCTGCTCAACCTTGCTCCAGTCTACCTTAGGAGCCTTGCCGCTGAACCACTCATCCATCTGGGCAGCCTTCTCTGGGTTAGCCTTGCGCCACTCAGCCTCTGCAGCCTTGCGCTGAGCTACGATCTTCTTCAACTCCTCAGCACGCTTAGCGTAGATTTCCTTTACATCGTCGAAGATAACGAATGGATTCTCAGGATCACCACCGAGGTGCTTGATAGTATTAACGTAAGCGTCGCCACCGAGAGGAGCGCCGTGAGTATTGATGCAAGCCTCGTAGCTTGTGCCGTCTGCGCGGAGAGCACCCTTACCCATTACGGTCTTACCGATGATGAGGGTAGGACGGTCCTGCTCCTTCTGGGCAGCATCGAGCGCCTCACGAATCTGAGCTACGTCGTTACCGTTGATCTTGATGACATTCCAGCCCCAAGCCTTGTACTTCATCTCTGTATCCTCGTTCATTACAACGCCACACTCTGTAGAGAGCTGGATGTCGTTAGAATCGTAGAACATGATGAGGTTGTTCAGACCGAGGTTACCGGCGATACGACCAACACCCTGAGAAATCTCTTCCTCTACAGCACCATCAGAGATGTATGCGTAGATCTTGTGCTGCATCATGGTTGAACCCAGACGAGCCTCGAGGAACTTCTCTGCAACAGCTGCACCAGCTGCGAGGGCATGACCCTGACCGAGAGGACCAGATGAGTTCTCGATACCACGCTGAAGGTCGAGCTCTGGGTGACCAGGAGTTACAGAACCCCACTGGCGGAACTGCTTGAGGTCTTCCATTGAGAAGAAACCACGCAAAGCCAAACCTGCATAGAGCATTGGACTCATGTGACCTGGGTCGAGGAAGAAGCGGTCGCGGCCAGTCCATGTTGGATCTGCTGGATCATAAACCAGGTACTCAGAGAAGAGCACGTTGATGAAGTCAGAACCACCCATAGCACCACCTGGGTGACCTGAGTTTGCCTTTTCTACCATTGAAGCAGCCAAGATACGGATGTTATCAGCTGCATGATTCATTACTTTAATGTCGTTCATAATTTTTATTTATTATTGTTGTTATTTCTGCTGAAATATTCTTGTTTTTCCAGCTCTGAAGGCTACTCAAAAGAAGGATACTTCCTTTTTCGCCTTCAAAGATACTATTTTATTTTCAAAACTACGATAGATTTTGCTGGAATTTTTACTTTAAGGGTGTTTTTCTTTACTTTTGCATCCTAAAAACTGCAGGCTTCACTACATCCGGGTGTGCGAAGTCGTTGTAATCGCTCACCTTGTTGCAGGAAAGAATCTGTCCTGTTACAGTTTTCGGAGCAGCTGCACCATCCAGATTAAACTCTACCTGCTGAGCCTTGTCAAGGCTGACATTGGCAAGAGCAACCACAATGGTTCCATCTGCCTTCTTGGCTGCTGAAGTAGATACCAATGGAATCTTTCTTCCATCTCTTGCGTGATCATCGCCACGAACATCCATAGAGTCGCACTTTACATCCATTGGGAGATAGGTTGCCTCCTGGAAGTCCTTGTACATGTTGAATACATGATAGGTTGGAGTCAGAACCATGTGACCTGTTCCCTTTGTATCTGTCAGGATCATTGACTGGAGTACGTTGACAATCTGTGCGATATTGGTCATCTTCACACGCTCTGTATGGCGGTGGAATACATTCAGCGAGAGCGCAGCAACGAAGGCATCGCGCATACAGTTCTGCTGATAGAGGTGGCCCTTGATAGTGCCAGGCTCCTCATGCCCACCAGGTTCCCCATTCGTCAACGAGGAGGGCTACCTGCTTCTTTGGATCAGCCTTGTCCATGATAGCCTCGTGCTTCTTGATGACGTCTTCTATGCCGAGTGCCTTGCCCATGGTCCAGTAGTAATCCTCATTGTTGAACTTGGTGGCAGAACCCTTGCTGCCTGTCCAGCCTGTTACTGTATAATAATGTAGAGAGATTGCATTGGCACGGTTGCCGATGCGGTCCATCAATACCTTAGTCCAGTTATAATCGTAATCGCTCGCTCCAGATGCAATCTTATAGAGCTGGTTTCCGTCATAGTTGCGGCAATAAACAGAGTAGCGGCGGAAGAGATCTGAATAATACTCAGGACGCATGTTGCCACCGCAGCCCCAACTTTCGTTACCAACACCGAGGTATTTTACCTTCCAGGCCTTGTCGCGGCCGTTCTGTCGGCGGAGTTTTGCCATAGGAGTATCTCCATCGCTGGTCATATATTCCACCCACTTTGCCAATTCCTCAACAGTGCCGGAACCCACGTTACCGCTGATGTAAGGCTCGCAACCCAACATCTCGCAGAGATTCAGAAACTCGTGTGTACCGAAAGAGTTGTCCTCAATGGTTCCACCCCAGTTGTTGTTCTGCATCTTTGGTCGCTTCTCACGTGGACCGATACCATCCATCCAGTGATACTCGTCAGCGAAGCATCCTCCAGGCCATCTTAATACAGGCACTTTCAGGTCCTTGAGGGCTTGGAGCACGTCGTTGCGGTAACCCTGAGTGTTAGGAATCTTAGAATCAGGACCTACCCAAAGACCACCATAGATACAACTTCCGAGATGCTCGGCAAACTGGCCATAAATCTCTTTATTGATTTTCTGTGTTCCCTGGTTGGCATGGATTGTTCCTGTTACATCCTGAGCTTGAGCTGAGAATGCAACTGCTGTTGAAAGCAATGTGGTAGCGAATAGTTTCTTCATCATTGTTCTTATTAATTGTTGTCGATTTTTAGTATAATACGTTTGTGGAGGTAGAATCCCCACAAACGTATTTATCTTTTATTTACTTTTTGTTCTCAACCGCTGACTTTTCGATAGCAAGACCAGCCTTGTAGGTTTCAATATATTTATCAAAACCGGCTACATCTTCGGCAGTAGGTGCAATCTCTACACCAGTATTGCCTGCAAATACCTTCTTGTCGAGATAATCTGCCAGGCTCAACTTCTCTTCGTTGTTAACGAGATAACCTGCGAGCAGGGCGATACCCCATGCACCACCTTCGCCTGCTGTCTCCATGACAGAGATAGGGGAGTTAATGGCTGCAGCGAGGATGCGCTGACCTACACCCTTGGTCTTGAACAAACCGCCATGACCTGTGATGCGATCTACCTGTACCTTCTCGTCCTTGAACAATACATCGTTACCTATCTTCAATACAGCTACTGAAGCATAGAGGTTGGCACGCATGAAGTTGGCAAGGTTGAAGTGGTCGTTGGCAGAACGTACGAACATAGGGCGACCTTCTGCAAGACCTGTTACAGGCTCACCAGAGATATAGTTGTAAGCAATCAATCCTCCGCAATCAGCATCGCCTTCAAGAGCGTGGTTGTAGAGCTTGCCGAATACCTCATTCATATCTACTGGAACACCGAGCAACTCCTGATATTGCTTGAACAACCCTACCCATGCATTGAGGTCGGAAGTACAGTTGTTGCAGTGAACCATTGCTACAGGGCTGCCGTCTGGAGTAGTCACCATATCAATGACTTCGTAAGGTTGGCTCAAGGCTTTCTCCAATACAATCATAGAGAAAGAAGATGTACCTGCACTGACGTTACCTGTACGCTGACGTACAGCGTTGGTAGCTACCATACCAGTACCTGCATCACCTTCTGGAGGACAGAGTGGGGTGCCTGCCTGGAGTGTGCCTGATGGGTCGAGCTTCTTTGCACCTTCCTCGGTCAATACGCCAGCATCTTCGCCTGCGTTCAGTACCTCAGGGAGAATGTCGAGAATCTTCCAGCCCAGGTTCTTAGGCTCGATGAGCTTATCGAACTTAGCTACCATCTCTGCATCGTAGTTGCCGGTGTTAGAGTCGATAGGGAGCATACCTGATGCATCGCCTACGCCCAAAACCTTCTTGCCTGTGAGCTGCCAGTGGATATAACCGGCGAGAGTGGTAAGGAAGTCAATCTTGTTGATGTGGTCCTCACCATTCAGGATAGCCTGATATACGTGAGAGATACTCCAACGCAATGGGATGTTGAAGTGGAAGAGCTCTGAAAGTTCAGCTGCGGCCTTGGCTGTATTGGTGTTACGCCATGTGCGGAAAGGAACGAGAATGTTCTCATCCTTACCGAAAGCCATGTAGCCGTGCATCATCGCAGAAATACCGATGGCAGCCAACTGCTTGATTTCGCAGTCGTACTCAGCCTTCACGTTCTTGCGGAGGTCGGCATAACAATCCTGCAAACCTTTCCAGATTGTGTCGATGCTGTAAGTCCAGAGACCATCAACCAACTGGTTTTCCCACTCAAAGCTACCCTGTGCGATAGGGTTGTTGTCGGTGTCGATCAAGACAGCCTTGATTCTGGTAGAGCCAAACTCGATACCGAGAATGGCCTTACCTGATTCTATAATAGTTTTTGCGCTCATTATTGATTCTTTCTTTAATGTAAGGAACAAAGAGAAAAGCAATGGAATTCTTCACTCTTCACTCTTCGTTCTTCACTCTTCACTTAAATTATCTCAACGCCTTGTTGAGCATGTAGTAAATCTCGTTGTTGCGGAGCTGCTGCTTGAAGCTGCTGATAGTTGTGTTCTTGTCGATGTTGACGAACTCAATACCGAGAATCTCGCAGAAGTCTTCCCAGTACTCAGCAGTGATATCGTAAGAGAATGCACTGTGGTGAGTACCACCAGCGAGGATCCAAGCACCTGCACCAATCTCGAAGGTTGGCTGTGGAACCCAGAGAGCTGAAGCTACAGGGAGCTTAGGCATTGCCTTTGGCTCGATGCACTCTACCTCACTTGCGATGAGACGGAAACGGTTGCCGAGGTCAACTACAGTTGCCTTAACACCCTTACCTGTCTTAGATGTGAATACCAAACGGGCTGTCTGCTCCTTGCGGATACCGATGCCGAGGAAGTGTACTTCGAGTGTTGGCTTGTTGACTGCGATGAGAGGGCAGACCTCAAGCATGTGGCTCTGGAGGCTAGATGTGCGGTCGGCAGCGAAGTTGAGGGTATAGTCCTCAAGGAATGAGCAGCCCTTTGTCAAGCCCTGGTTCATTATCCAGAGTGAGCGATAGAGACACGCTGTCTTCCAGTCACCTTCGGCACCGAAGCCGATACCTTCAGCCATCAGGCGTTGTGAAGCAAGACCAGGAATCTGGTCGAAGCCGATGAAGTTAGGATCGGTGATGTCAGCCTCACCAAGGTCGTCGAAGTTGGTAGTGAAGGCTGTTGCACCTTCCTCCTTGAGCACGCGACGAAGAGCGATCTCTGCCTTTGCGGCATGGAGCACCTTCTCCCAATAAACCTCTTCGCCTGACTCGTCGATCTTGATTATATATTCCTTCTTGTATTGCTCAATGAGAGCCAGTGCCTCTTCGTCAGAAACCTGCTTCCAATATTCCATGAGGTTAGAAACAGGATAGTAGTCAACATGATAGCCGAGACGCTGTTCGAACTCAACGCGGTCACCATCTGTTACAGCAACATTGTTCATGTTCATACCGAACATGAGGCAACGTACATTGTGTGCATCAGCAACGGCTGCAGCAACACGTGCCCAGATAGCAATCTTCTTCTGAGCCTCAGCGCTCTTCCAGTGTCCAACTACTACCTTGCGAGGAACGCGCATACGAGAGCAGATGTGACCGAACTCAATATCACCGTGAGCTGACTGGTTGAGGTTCATGAAGTCCATGTCGATAGTGTCCCATGGCAACTCTGCGTTGTACTGGGTGTGGAAGTGGAGGAGAGGCTTCTCGAGAGCCTGCAAGCCCTTAATCCACATCTTAGCTGGAGAGAAGGTGTGCATCCATGTGATGATACCTACGCACTTCTTATCGTTGTTGGCAGCCTTCATGACGGCCTCTACTTCTGCAGAAGAGTTAGCTGTGCCCTTGTAAACTACCTTGATTGGGATGATGCCACTGTTGTTCAGACCATCTACCATGTCCTTTGAGTGACCATCAATTATCTTAACTGTTTCGCCTCCGTAAAGAAGCTGTGCACCAGTTACAAACCATACCTCTAAATTTTCAAATGCTTTAATCATGATTGTTTGTTGTATTAATTGTTATTGTTAATGTGATCTAATATCATTTATTTGAAACACCCTTTAATTAGTGCATTTTTTTGTCCATAATAAGCGTTAGGACCGTGCTTGCGGTTGAAGTGCTTCTCTACGAGCAATGGGTTCATGGTGGTGTTTGGATTCACAGAGAATGAGATGAAAGCCATCTTGGCCACCTGTTCAGCTACTACTGCGTGATAAACAGCCTGATCAGCATCCTTACCCCATGTAAAAGGACCATGGTTCTTAACCAATACGCCAGGAGTATGAACTGGGTTGATGTTATCTTTCTTGAAACGGTCAACGATGACAACACCTGTGTTGTGCTCATATTCTGCCATCATATCCTCTGTCATCGCATCAGTGCAAGGGATGCAATCGTGGAAGTAATCAGCATGAGTTGTACCAATATTAGGGATGTCCAAGCCAGCCTGTGCCCAAGCGGTAGCATAAGTAGAGTGAGTATGAACTACGCCACCCAACTCTGGGAATGCGCGGTAGAGAACCAAGTGGGTTGGTGTATCAGATGATGGATTCAGATCGCCTTCTACTACCTTGCCTGTTTCCAAGTCTACTACCACCATATCGCTAGCCTTCATGGTGTCATAATCGACGCCTGATGGTTTGATGACAACCAGACCTTTCTCGCGGTCGATGCCACTCACGTTACCCCATGTAAAGAGCACGAGGTTGTGCTTAACGAGATCAAGGTTTGCCTTGAACACTTTTTCTTTTAATTCTTCTAACATAGTTTTTTTTGTTTTAAGTTGTTTATTCTATTTCAAATTGAACGATGGGTCTTCCTCGTATGCTTTCTTGTTGAAGCGGTAGAGGGCGGCGCCTCGTTTCGAGTTGACTTTATCGATGAGTTCTGTTTTCTCGATGAAGTCGATATCCTTCACGCGTTTGCGGAAGTTGCGCTTATCAATCTCTTCGCCTATTACTGCCTCGAATACATGCTGAAGCTGTGTCAGCGTAAAGAGGTCTGGGAGGAGTTTGAAGCTTAATGGCTCATGATTGATGCGGCGGCGTACCTGTGCGATAGCGTTGCGGATCATGAGTTTGTGGTCTGAGTATAGTTCTGGAAGTTCGTTCAGACTAACCCATTCCAATCCGTGTTCTACACGGAGGCTGTCATCATAGTCTTTCACATTGATGAGAGTGCAATAGGCGATAGAGATAACTCGCTCACCTGGGTCACGGTCGATGCGGCCGAAAGCTCCTACTTGTCTTATATAGAGGTTTTTCATTCCAGTAAGTTCCAGGATGACTCTGTTGGCAGCATCTTCGAGATTTTCTGTTGAACCAACGAAACCACCATAGAGTGACCATTCGCCTCTTCCCGGGTCCATCTTGCGTTTGCCTATCAGTACCTGGAGGTTACTACCGTCGAAACCGAAAATGATACAATCGACGGATACAAATACTTTGGAGTATTCATTATAAAACTGGGTCATGGCCTTTCTGCTGTTTTGATGTAATGATTCAATGTATGTATTGTTGTGTTCTTTTGCTTGCTCTTCATAGAGCAGCTTCGAGAGGAAAATCAAGGAGTAAGAAGGAGAAGAAAGAATCACGGATTTTTTCAACGGAAACAGTTTTGTCTGATCTTTGAGAAAATTCCAGACTCCTCACTTCTTACTCCTGACGTGAATAATATTTTACCAGAAGTATGCGTAGAATGCTGCGCAGAGACCGATTACTACGAGGGTACCGATAATATCGAAGGCACTCCAACTCTCACGGATAGACTTCTTGAAGTCTGATGTGAAGGTGATTGCCTCTACCTGCTCCTTGCTTGGAGCTGGAGTGAAGCAGCTTACTACTACCATGAAGATGATGAGGAATACGAGCAACCAGCACTCGAATACGAGCCAGTTGGTCTGCCAGAACCATGCGGTGTAATCCCAGAATGCACCATCCATTGTAGCCTTACCTGTATCAGTGATGACGTTGGTAACGAGGCGGAGCATACCGATGAGGAAACCGGTGATCATAGTGTACTCACCTGCCTTTGGAGTAATCTTCTTGAAGAAGATACCCATCGCAAATACAGCTACCATGGCTGGTGCCAGAAGTGACTGGATACCCTGGAGATAGTTGTACAAAGTATCCATCTTCATCATGATTGGCAACCATGCGAAACCGAGAACGACAACTACTACGGTAGCGATACGGCCAACGAGTACGTAGTGAGCCTCAGACATGCCCTTCTTCAATGGCTTGTAGAAGTCCTCGGTGAAGAGGGTAGCACAGCTGTTGAAGAATGCTGCCAATGAAGCAACCAATGCGCAGATGAAACCGATGGTTACGATACCCTTGATACCTGCAGGAAGAACGGTCTTTACCATGATGGCGAAGGCTGCATCAGTCTCGTTCATCTGGATGGCACCCTTCTGAGCCAAGGCTGCTGCAATCATACCTGGGATGAGGAACATGAAGCAAGGGAGTACCTTGAAGAAACCGGCTGCGATAGTACCGCGGCGGGCACGCTTCATAACCTCTACGTTGCTCTCGCCAGGAACCTGACCGAGTACACGCTGAACGATGTGCTGGTCAGTACACCAGTACCAGAAACCGATGATGGTTGCACCGATGAATACTACGAAACCAGGATAATCCTGATACATAGAGTCACCTGCCTCCCAGTGGAACATGTGGGTTGTACCGTAGCCGTTGTTCAACTTGCCGCAGTAATCCATCATGTCGGCCCAACCAGCAGCGATGCTGCCACCGCCGAGGGTAGAGAGACCGAGGAAGAGTACGAGGAAAGAACCGATGACGAGGATAGGTGTCTGGATAGTTGACAATGTCATCACACCCTTCATACCACCGAATACGGTGAAGATGGTGGTGAGGATAATCAGACCGATGGCACCAACCCAGAAGTTCAAGCCCCAAAGATATTCAAAGAAGATACCACCTGTAAGGGCTGTAACGCTCACCTTAGTAAGGATGTAAGCTACGAGTGTGATGATAGAGAGCCATGAACCTGTGCGCTGGGTATAGCGGAACTTCAGGAAGTCTGGCATGGTGATAATCTTACCCATCTTGTTGATGAGCAACTGGTAGAAAGGTACGAACAGCCAACCCAAGATGAGGATCATCCAGCCCTGCATCTCCCAGTGTGCCATACCGACACCACTCTTGGCACCTGTACCTGCCAAACCAACGAGGTGCTCAGAACCAATGTTGGCAGCAAAGATAGCCATACCGATTACATACCATGGCTCACCCTTACCGAAAAGGTAGGCAGAAGAGTCTTCACCTTCTGAGCCTTTCTGTCTTTTCACGACTTGCGTGCCAGACAGCCCAAATTACGCCGATAACACCAATGGCGAGTATAGCCCAATCAAGCCATACGAATTCTGTTGAATTCCAATTCATAATTACTATAAGATTGTTTGTTTATTATTATTTGTTTATTCATTTTTTTTATTGGATGCTTATTATGTTAGTTTCTTATCCAGCACATTTCGCTTTTTTTTGTTATTGCGAAAACTTCTTGTTGGATGTTAGCTGTTCCAGCGGACTTTATCCGCCGGTTCGCTAACTTTTAACTAACTTACGCTACTTTTTAACGCTGAATTTGTAAGCGAGGTGAGAATAGTATTTCTCTCCTGGCTTCAATGTGGCATCTGTCCAATCCTTTACACCCCTGAGCAATCTTGGTTGGAGAATCAGGATATTTCTGGCTCTCGAAGCAAACGCTTACGTGTTTAGGATACTTGATGCCATGCTTGCAGGCAATACCTGTGCCTTGGAAGTTACCGGTGTAAACCTGAATGCCTGGCTCGTTGGTAAATACTTCAAGAAGGATACCGCTCTTTGGTGAGTAGAGGCTTGCGCAAACTGTTTTGTCATCGCCCTTACCATTCTTATATGTGTTCAAACACCAGTTGTGGTCGTAACCTGTGGCATTCTTAATCTGGTCAAAGTTATAGTCTACCTTCTTGCCGATTTCTGCAGGTTTACGGAAATCCATAGGGGTTCCCTCGACACTCTTGATTTCACCAGTTGGGATGTAAAGTGAATCTGCAGGAGTGAACTTATCTGCATTGATGTACATTACCTGATCGAAACCTTCCTTAGATGGATCGCCATTCAAGTTGAAGTAACTGTGGTTGGTCATATTGACAACGGTCTCTTTGTCTGTTGTAGCGCCAAACTCGATGTCGAGTGTGTTGTCACTCTTGACTGTATATTTAGCTGTTGCTGTTACGTTGCCAGGGAAACCATTCTCGCCATCCTTCGCATTGATAGTGAAGGTAACGGATGAGTCGTTCTTCTCTGTAATGTCGTAAACCTGGTTCAACCATCCTGTTGCACCACCACCATGCAGGCAGTTGCCATTATCATTTGCCTTCAACTGGTATGTTGAACCAGCAAGTGAAAGTTTAGCATCCTTGATACGGTTGGCATAACGTCCTACAGAAGAACCATAATCTGAAGGAGAGTTAAGGGTGTCAGCATACTGATGGATATTATCGTAACCAAGAACCACATCTGTTGGCTTTCCGTCCTTGTCTGGAACGGAAATGGAAACGACACGTCCACCATAATTGGTGAGGCAAACTTCCATGCCGTTTGCATTCTTGAGAGTTACTAACTCAGTCTTCTTGCCCAATACTGTTGAATCGAAATCTGCTGGATTCAAACCAGATTGTGTGAGACTTGCATTGCTGCTTGATGAACAAGCTGAGAGGGTAGCGATAGCCGCAAAACCAACTCCCATAAATAGGGTCTTAAATGTACTCATTTTTAGGCTGTTTTTTATTGTCTATTCATTTTGGGTGTAAAATTACAATTTTATTTCGAATCTGCAAGCGTTTTCCCTAACTTTTTTTCTTCTAAAGTGTCTTTTTAACACTATTTGTATGAAAACGCCTGTTTTTGTCTTATTTGGGACAAAAAAAACTGCAGTTAGCAAATACTAACTGCAGTTCCTTATATTATATATAATGTATATATTAGCAAACCTTGTGAGAACCCTCAGAGATGATTACAGGGTAAATCTCTGGAGCATGACCATATTTAGCTGTGAACTTAGCTGTAACGTCCTCAACGAACTTGTCGTAGATATCGTCCTTTACCAGGTTGATGGTGCAGCCACCGAAGCCACCGCCCATGATACGGCTACCAGTAACACCGTTCTCCTTAGCAACATCGTTTAAGAAGTCGAGTTCCTCGCAGCTTACCTCGTATTCCTTGCTCAAGCCGTGGTGAGTCTCGTACATCTTCTGACCTACTGTCTCGTAGTCGCCCTTCTCAAGAGCATCGCAGACTGCCAAAACGCGGTCCTTCTCGCCCAATACGAAGTGAGCGCGGCTGTAATCCTCTTCGCCTACCTCTGCGCGAACCTCTTCCAACTGCTCCCATGTGCAATCACGGAGAGTTTCGAACTTAGTTTCTGGGTGCTTTGCTGCAATGTGCTTAACAACATTTTCGCAAGAGTTGCGACGGTCGTTGTATGGAGAACCTGCCAGCTCGTGCTTTACCTTAGAGTTTACCAGGCAGAGTTTTATAGCCCTTAGCCTCGAATGGGAAGTATTCAAATTCGCGGCTGTTGCAATCGAGGCGCATCAACTTACCTTCTTTACCGAAAACAGAAGCAAACTGGTCCATGATACCGCAGTTAACACCTACATACTTGTGCTCAGTAGCCTGGCCTGCGAGTACGAGATCCCATTTAGAAACCTTGTTGTCACCAAAGAGGTCGTTCAAAGCAAAAGCAAAACAGCTTTCAAGAGCAGCAGAAGAAGACATACCAGCACCGAGAGGCACATCACCATAGAATGCTGCATTGAAACCCTTTACGTC
>ENA-OQEL01000135-OQEL01000135.1-human-gut-metagenome-genome-assembly--contig:-NODE-135-length-28792-cov-9.571882_pt1 | contig 28792 bp, 23 predicted proteins | sample MGYA00242796_ERZ504637 | MGnify/ENA primary metagenome ERZ504637 (study PRJEB26092, sample SAMD00036306) | human gut metagenome | host: Homo sapiens | study: EMG produced TPA metagenomics assembly of... | reverse complement strand
GAACAGGGATACATGTAGGGTGAATCTGAACGTAAGATGGGTTAGCGAAGTCAGCACCCTTGCGGTAGCACTGGATAGCTGCTGTACAGTTACAACCCATAGCGTTTGTAGAGAGGAAGTAAGCGTTGCCATAACCACCAGTAGCGATAACTACAGCATTGGCAGAGAAACGCTCCAACTTACCTGTGATCAAATTCTTGGCGATGATACCACGTGCGTGACCGTCAACGATCACTACATCCTCCATCTCGTAACGGGTGAAGAGCTTTACCTTGCCTGCCTCAACCATGCGGCTCAAAGAAGAGTAAGCGCCGAGGAGGAGCTGCTGACCTGTCTGACCCTTAGCATAGAAAGTACGAGATACCTGAGCACCACCGAAAGAACGGTTAGCCAACATACCACCATACTCACGAGCGAAAGGAACGCCCTGAGCTACGCACTGGTCGATGATGTCGTTGCTCACCTCAGCCAAACGGTAAACGTTAGCCTCACGGGCACGGTAGTCACCACCCTTTACTGTATCGTAGAACAGACGGTAAACAGAGTCGCCGTCATTCTGATAATTCTTAGCTGCATTGATACCACCCTGTGCTGCAATAGAGTGAGCACGACGAGGAGAGTCCTGGATGCAGAAGTTAAGGATATTGAAGCCCATCTCGCCGAGAGAAGCAGCAGCAGAAGCACCTGCCAAACCTGTACCTACAACGATGATGTCGAGCTTTAACTTATTCTTTGGGTTAACCAAACGCTGATGAGCCTTATAGTTGGTCCATTTCTCAGCTACTGGTCCTTCTGGTATTCTTGAATTTAATGTCTTAGCCATAATCTTTTTATATACTTAAATGATTACATGAATTAAGCTGCACAGCACAAAGATGGAGCGCAACCGAAAGCGAATGCCAATACAACTACGATGAAGAGGAGAAGCAAGATGGTAGAGTAAATCATACCGATCATCTTCCAACGGCAGAACCATGTCTTACCGCTCCAACCGAGTGTCTGAATGGCACTCCAGAAACCATGAGTGAGGTGGAACCACAAAGCTACCAACCAGATGATGTAGAGAACTACGAATACTGGATTGGCGAAGGTGTCCTGAATGAAAGCGAAACCATCTGCTGGTTCGTGACCACCGAAGCTTGTACCCAAGAGTTCTGCAAACATCATGTTGTACCAGAAGTTGAAAAGGTGAAGCAAAAGACCGAGAACGATGATGATACCGAGTACCAACATGTTCTGACTTGCCCACTCTACCTTCTCTGGCTTTGCTGTTACCTCGTAACGCTGGTTACCACGAGCACGACGGTTCTGTGCTGTCAGGATGAAAGCGTAAACGATGTGACAAACTGCCAAAGCTGCCAAACCTAAGGTTGCAACTACGGCGTACCAATTTGCACCCAAAGCTCCACAAATCATGTCATAAGCCTTTCCTGAGAAAAGCGCAACCACATTCATGCAACCATGGAATGTCAAGAATAGAATAAGTGCAATACCAGTTACTGACATCACTACCTTTCTACCAATAGATGAATTGATTAACCACATAAATGATTGATTTTTAAATATTTAACTGTTTGAAACTAATTTATATTCTTCTTTAAATATCATCGTACAAGATGTTAGCTTGCACCGCCCAAAATACCTATTTTTAGGTACATGACCGCAAGTTTGCTGCAAAATTACTATAAATTCATGATTTATCAAAGTGTTTTTGCTAAAAATTCAATTAAAATTCTTACTTTTGCCGAAAATTAGAAATAGTATAGATTATGAATTTCAAGTACGACGTCCTCGTTATAGGCGGAGGCCATGCCGGAAGTGAAGCCGCTGCAGCTGCTGCGAACATGGGAGCCAAGACATGTCTCATCACAATGGACATGAACAAGATTGGACAGATGAGCTGCAACCCTGCCGTGGGCGGAATCGCCAAAGGACAAATTGTAAGAGAGATCGATGCATTAGGCGGACAGATGGGTATAGTCACCGACAAGACCGCCATCCAGTTCCGTATGTTAAATATAGGTAAAGGACCTGCCGTATGGAGCCCTCGAGCTCAATGCGACAGAGGAAAGTTCATATGGGAATGGAGAACCATTCTCGACCATACCGACAATCTGGATATCTGGCAAGACCAGGCTGAAGAACTGTTAGTGGAAAACGGAGAAGCTGTTGGAGTACGCACCATTTGGGGCGCTGAGTTCTTCGCTAAAAGCATTATCATTACTGCTGGAACTTTCCTCAACGGACTGATGCATATAGGAAGAAAAATGGTAGAAGGCGGCAGGTGCGCCGAACCTGCAGTACATCACTTCACAGAAAGCATCACACGATGGGGAATCACAACCGCAAGAATGAAAACTGGAACTCCTGTTCGCATCGACAAGCGAAGCGTGCATTTCGAAGATATGGAAATTCAGCCTGGCGACAGCGACTTTCATCAATTCTCGTATATGGGCGAACACAGAGTGCTGAAACAGTTGCCTTGCTGGACTTGCTATACTAATAATAAAGTACACGAGACACTAAAAAGCGGACTTGCCGACTCTCCTCTTTACAACGGGCAGATCCAAAGCACAGGTCCTCGCTATTGTCCAAGTATAGAAACCAAACTCGTCACGTTCCCCGACAAAGATCAGCATCCTCTCTTCCTGGAACCAGAAGGAGAAGACACCAACGAGATGTACCTGAACGGTTTTTCTTCCAGTATGCCTATGGACATACAGCTCAAAGCTCTTCACGAGATACCTGCGCTGAGAGATGCGAAAATCTATCGCCCCGGTTACGCCATAGAGTACGACTACTTCGACCCCACCCAACTGAAACACTCATTGGAGTCAAAAATCATCAAGGGCTTGTTCTTTGCCGGACAGGTAAACGGAACAACAGGATACGAAGAAGCTGGCGGACAAGGAACCGTTGCAGGAATCAACGCCGCACTTTATTGCACTGGCAATAAGACTTTCGAAATGCAAAGAGATGAATCTTACATCGGTGTGCTCATCGACGACTTGACAACAAAGGGAGTGGACGAACCTTACCGTATGTTTACCTCTCGTGCCGAATATCGCATTCTTCTCAGACAGGACGATGCTGATGCCCGACTCACAGAAAAAGCATACGAATTGGGAATTGCCAAAAGAGACAGATTTGAATGGTGGATGCAAAAGAAAGAGCAAATCGATAGAATCATCGAATTCTGCGCCAACTACCCGATCAAGAAAGAAATGGTCAATTCCAAACTGGAAGCTTTAGGCACTACTCCACTCAGAGCTGGCTGCAAACTGATAGACCTGGTGGCACGACCTCATCTGAATTTGCAAAACTTAGCGGAAATTATCCCTGATTTGAAGGAAGTGATAAATGCTCCCGCCAATCGCAAAGAAGAAATCACAGAGGCTGCAGAAATCAGAATGAAGTACAAAGGATACATTGACCGGGAAAGAATCATCGCCGACAAGATGCACAGACTCGAGAATATCAAAATTAAGGGAAGATTCAACTACGAAGAACTTCACGAGATATCTACCGAAGGACGCCAGAAACTCTCGAAGATAAACCCCGAAACTCTGGCACAAGCAAGCCGAATCCCGGGCGTTTCTCCAAGCGACATCAACGTCATGCTTGTACTGCTCGGCAGATAGGAACCACACCAAGCTCCTACCCTTGCGAAACTATAAAACAAGTAAATGTTTCACGTGAAACTACCACAAAGCTAAAGTATTGATAATAACACCATTAACACCGGTTACATCAAGAAAAATAGAGTTAAAGCGTCACTTTAAGCATAAGCTAAAGTACATGCTATACAGGGATAGAAATAAAGAGCAAGAACAACAAGAAAGAAGTAACAAATTAAACATATAAAAGAAATGAACAACAAGTTATTATTAGACAATCTGAGAAGCATTCCCGATTGGCCAATCAAGGGAGTAAACTTCCGCGATGTCACCACTCTTTTCAAGAGTCCGGAAGCCCTCAAAGAGATCAACGACGAAATGTACGAACTCTACAAAGACAAAGGCATCACAAAGATCGTAGGCATCGAATCTCGCGGTTTTGTCATGTCTTCTGCCTTAGCCATACGACTGGGAGCTGGAGTCGTACTTTGCAGAAAACCCGGAAAACTCCCCTGCGAAACCGTACAGGAGAGTTATGCTAAAGAATATGGAATCGACACTATCGAAATCCACAAAGACGCCATCAATGAAAACGACGTTATTCTGCTCCACGACGACTTGCTCGCAACTGGCGGAACCATGAAAGCCGCCTGCGACCTGGTTAAGAAATTCCATCCCAAGAAGGTTTATGCCAACTTCATCATCGAATTGGTAAACGAGAATTTCATAGGTAGAAAGGTCTTCGATAAAGACGTAGAAGTATCTACCCTCTTACAATTATAAAACATAAACCGCTATTGTTTCACGTGAAACTATAGCGGTTTTTTACCCTTAAATATAAAGGAAATGTCAAAGCAAGACAACGAACAAAGATTAGCCAAGCTCAAAAATATAGTATTAAGTATGCCTGAAAAGCCAGGGAGTTACCAATACTACGACGAGAACCATACTATTATATATGTAGGAAAAGCTAAAAATCTGAAGCGAAGAGTATCTTCCTATTTCCATAAGGAAGTAGACAGATACAAAACCAAAGTGCTTGTTTCCAAAATTCACGACATTTCCTACACAGTGGTCAATACAGAAGAAGACGCACTACTGCTGGAAAACAGCCTGATCAAGAAATACAACCCCAAATACAACGTTTTACTAAAAGACGGCAAGACTTACCCTTCTATTTGTGTAACCAACGAGCCTTTCCCCGAGAATTTTCAAAACAAGAAACATCAACAAGCGCGTAGGAACATTCTACGGACCTTATCCTCACATAGGAAGCATGTATGCAGTACTTGAAATCATCAAAAAGCTCTACAAACCCCGCACTTGTCGCTTTCCTTTGACAAGAGAAGGCATCAAAGACGGAAAATACAAGTCCTGTCTCGACTATCACATACACAACTGCGGAGCGCCTTGCATCAACAAGCAAAGCTACGAAGAATATCAGGAAAACATGCGCCAGGCTCGTGAGATTCTGAAGGGAAACACACGGGAAGTAAGCAAATATCTCTACGATATGATGATGAAAAATGCTGAGATTCTTAAGTTCGAGGTGGCCGAAGAATACAAGAGAAAGTATATTTTGCTCGACGAATTTGAGGCAAAAAGCGAGGTTGTAAGCCACACCATTACCGATGTAGATGTATTTACTATCGTGAACGACGACAGCAACAAGAACGCATTTATCAACTATATCCACGTCAAAAATGGCACCATCAACCAGAGCTTTACCTACGAATATAAACGCAAGTTGGAGGAAAGCGACGAAGAGCTTTTGATAACTGCCATACCTGAGATAAGAGAACGTTTCCACTCTGCTTCCAAAGAGATTATTGTGCCTTTCGAGATGGAATGGAAATTAAAAGACGCCACTTTCTTCGTACCACAAAGAGGCGACAAGAAACATCTTTTGGAATTGTCGGAAATGAACTGCAAACAGTACAAATTCGACCGTCTTAAGCAGGCAGAAAAGCTCAATCCAGAACAAAAACAAACTCGACTGATGAAGGAATTGCAATCCAAATTAAAGTTGCCAAAACTGCCTTATCAGATAGAATGCTTCGACAACTCCAACATCTCCGGCACAGATGCCGTGGCAGGCTGTATCGTATATAAAGGTATGAAGCCAAGCCGTAAAGACTATAGAAAATACAACATAAAAACCGTTGTTGGTCCCGACGATTATGCATCGATGCAGGAGGTGGTAAGGCGCAGATACAGCCGTATGATAGAAGAAGGCACACCGCTACCCGACCTTATTATTACCGATGGTGGTAAAGGCCAGATGGAGGTTGTAAGAGCCGTAATAGAAGACGAGCTCAGGCTTCATATAAGCATAGCTGGACTCGCAAAAGACGACCGACACCGCACCAACGAGCTACTCTTTGGCTTTCCTCCTCAAACGGTTGCCATACCGACTGAGAGTGAGCTATTCAAAGTCCTCACACAGATTCAGGACGAAGTACACCGATACGCCATCACATTCCACCGAGACAAGCGGTCCAAGCATGCTTTACACTCCGAACTCGACGATATTAAAGGCATCGGCCCTAAAGCAAAAGAGGCACTTCTGAGCCATTTTAAAAGCGTCAAAAAGATAAAAGAAGCAAGCCAGGAAGCCCTAACAGAGATTGTGGGCCAGCATAAGGCAAGCATATTAAGGGATTATTTTGAAAATAATCAGCCTAAATGATGACAATTCGGCAAAAATAATGTATATTTGCAGAAGATATAATTAAGAAATATGAGAATTGTAATACAACGCGTCGCACACGCATCTGTCGCCATCGAGGGAGAAGTAAAATCTGCTATCCAGCAGGGCTATCTCATCCTTCTCGGCATAGAGGAAAGCGACACTTCTGAAGACATAGACTGGTTAGTAAGAAAAGTAATTGGACTCCGTGTTTTCGACGACGAGAATCATGTGATGAATCGCTCTATTATGGATATAAAGGGCGAGATATTGGTCATCAGCCAGTTTACCCTATTCGCCAGCTACAAGAAAGGAAATCGCCCCAGTTGGTTAAGAGCTGCCAAACACGAGATAAGCGTTCCGCTCTACGAAAAGTTCTGCAAAAAGCTTTCTGAGTCACTTGGAAAGCCTGTAGGGACAGGGGAATTTGGCGCAGATATGAAGGTAGATCTGCTGAACGACGGCCCAGTTACCATCATGATGGACACCCATAATAAGGAGTAGATACAGACTATTCTATAGAACTGAAAAATGAAAAGGATATTAAAGTATAAAGATTGGTTGACGACCATAGGATTAATTCTGTTTATCGTCTTTTCACAAAGGCTATTAGACAACGAATGGGCTGTATACGCAGGTAAAACACTCATCATCATGGGTCTGAACCTGGATTTCTTATATGACAAAAGAGAGGACGGAAAGATTGGTATCTACAACACCATTGCCGCGTTATTCTTCACTGGATTATGGCTAAGTTCGACCTATTTGATTATTAAAGATCATCTGTTATGACTATAAAAGAAGCACAAGATGCTGTAGACAAGTGGATTAAGCAATATGGAGTACGCTATTTCAGCGAGCTAACCAATATGGCTTGCCTGACTGAAGAGGTAGGTGAACTGGCTCGAGTCATAGCAAGAACCTATGGCGACCAAAGCTTCAAAAAGGGAGAAAAACCCAACCTTGGAGAAGAAATGGCCGATGTTCTTTGGGTACTTATATGCCTGGCAAATCAAACGGGGATCGACCTTACAGAAGAGCTTCAAAAGAGCTTCAACAAGAAAACCCAAAGAGATGCAGAAAGACATAAAAACAACCCTAAATTAAGCACAGAACAAGGAAAAGACAAACAATAAATATCAACAATAAAAAACATTAAGTATGAGCAGTATCAAGGAACAAGTTATTGCCCAGAAAAAAGGGCAGTACAGCGAGATGGACGACAAGTATTTGTCAGTTTTGAAACAGTATAACTGCGACCTCAACGACGAGGAAGTAGCAGCAGAAGTCAAGAAGATACTCGACGAGAAAGTGGCTGAGAACGAGACCATGGAGGTAAAGAAATTCCTCTTTGGAAGCATCGAGTTGACCTCTCTTCATACCGAAGATACAGAGGAAAGCATCCTGAAAATGATCGAAAAGGTAAACCAGTTTGCCAAGGATTATCCACAGCTTCCTCATGTAGCTACCGTATGCACCTACCCTAACTTTGCTGGACTGATCAGCCAGAGCTTGGAGGTTGATGGCGTGGAAATCGCCGTCGTAAGCGGCAATTTCCCTTCTTCACAGACATTTATAGAGGTAAAGATAGCCGAGACCGCCATGGCCATCAAAGACGGCGCTACAGAGGTGGATATCGTGATGCCTGTAGGCAAGTTCTTCAGCGAGGATTACGAGGGTCTTTGCGACGACATCCAGGAACTGAAGGAAACCTGTGGAGAGCACAAGATGAAATGTATCCTTGAGACAGGTTGCCTGAAGAACTGCAGCAACATCATGAAAGCCTCTATCTTAGCCATGTACTCTGGCTCCGACTACATCAAGACCTCTACAGGTAAGGAGAAGATTTCTGCCACTCCTGAGGCTGCATACGTAATGTGTCAGGCCATCAAAGCATACTACGAAAAGACTGGCATTCAGATAGGTTTCAAGCCTGCAGGTGGCATTAATACCGTCCACGATGCAGTAGTTTACTACACCATCGTAAAGGAAGTCTTAGGCGAAAAATGGCTGACCAATCAGTGGTTGCGACTCGGTACATCACGCCTTACCAACCTCCTCTTGAGCGAAATTTTAGGCAAGGAAATCAAGTATTTCTAAGGCATAGGTATCATTAGCATTACTTCATACGCATAAGAGCTTGGTTCCAATCATTGGGAATCAAGCTCTTATTTTTTTATCGTATACTGTATTAAATTGTATTTTCTATAAGGACAAAATGTCATGAAATCCTTATTCATTCTATGTTCTAAACTTTAGGATATAAGTTCTAAACTTTAGGATACAAGTTCTAAACTTTAGAACATAAGTTCCAAACTATAGAACATAGAATCATCCTAAGCGAAAAAACTATATCTTCCTTTCTATAACATAATCTAAATAGGCTTTTAGAGCCTGATAGACATCCTTATCCTCTACATAAGTATCAAGAAAATCCATGGACTCCGCATGGAATTCCCACATTCTCTTGTCTGCATATTCTATGCCTCCATTCTGTTTGGTAAAAGCCACCAACTGAGCTATTTCTTCCTGCGAAACATCATGTGCCTTTACCTTGCGGGCCAACTTTATCATCTGTTCGTTACCAGTAGAATTTAGAGCATAAATGACAGGCAGGGTCAATTTGCCCTCCACCATATCATTACCCGTAGGTTTGCCTATCTCCTTAGAGTCATAATAATCGAAAATATCATCACGAATCTGGAAGATAATACCAAGATTCTGCCCGAATTTCTTTGCGGCCTCTACAGCCTCAATAGAGGCTTTTGCCGACAAGGCTCCTATCCCGGCACAAGCCTCAAACAAGGCAGCAGTCTTCTGCTTAATCACCTGATAATAAACATCTTCTGATATTTCCTGATTGTTGATACTATTCAACTGCAGTATTTCTCCATTAGAAAGCACTCGACCCAATTCAGCCAGATAACGCACGATTTCCTCAGAGTGCGAATACGACACATGGAGCAAAGCAGTAGAAAGGATATAGTCGCCCACAAGTACAGCCACCTTGTTATTATAAGTAGCATTCACACTCGCCTGACCTCTTCTCTCTCCACTCTCGTCCACCACATCATCATGAACAAGAGAAGCCGTATGAAGCAATTCCAATCCCACAGCAGAATGCTGAGTAACTGGAGTTACCTTACCAAAATTCTTGGCCATCAGCAAGATGAGCATAGGGCGCATACGCTTGCCCGCACGCTGTCGAATATGATCGAGCGCCTGCGAGAGAAGACCATCGCCATGCATCAAAGACTTGTTGAACAAGTCTACAAAATCAGCCAATTCAGACTCTATAGGTTGCTTGATAAGTGATAAATAATCCATTATTTCCGAAATTTGTTACAAAATTAATCAATTCTTCGCGAAATGTGGCAATTTTTTAGTAATTTTACGCGATAAAAATAATTATTTATGGATAAACTGTTTCTTTTAGACGCTTACGCACTGATTTACAGGTCGTATTATGCATTCATGAAGAACCCACGAATCAATTCAAAAGGGCTCAACACTTCATGCATCATGGGATTCTGCAACACACTCAACGAGATACTTACCAAAGAAAAGCCTACACACATAGGAGTGGCTTTCGACCACGGAAAGACATTCCGCCACGAGGCTTTCCCTGCTTATAAGGCTCAACGTGAGGAAACTCCAGAAGACATCAAACTGTCAGTACCTATCATCAAAAATATCCTCGATGCCTACCACATCCCTATTCTGCAAGTTGACGGGTTCGAGGCAGACGACGTCATTGGCACCTTAGCCACAAAGGCAGGCGAAAAGGGTGTTGAGACCTATATGCTCACACCCGACAAGGATTATGGACAGTTGGTAAAAGACAATGTCTATATGTATCGCCCACAACATGGTGGAGGATACGAGAAACTCGGAACCAAAGAGATTGAAGAAAAATATAGCATCACTTCCCCACTCCAGGTTATCGACCTCTTGGCGTTAATGGGCGACTCTGCCGACAACTTCCCGGGTTGTCCAGGCGTGGGCGAAAAGACTGCCATCAAACTCGTCAACGAGTTTGGCAACGTTGAGAATTTGATAGAGAATTCTTCTAAGATAAAAGGAAAGCTGCGCGAAAAAGTAGAAGGTGCTATAGAAGACATCAAGATGTCGAAGTTCTTGGCAACCATCCGAACCGACGTGCCCGTTGCTCTCGATATGGACAATTTGAAGTTGGTAGAAGCCAACAAGGAAAAACTCGACGAAATCTTCACCGAATTAGAGTTTAAGTCCTTTGCCAATAGAGTTCTTAAAAAACCTCAACAAAAGCCAACAAACGCTTCGTTAGAGCTTGATTTATTTGCCGAAAATCCGACCAATGGTAAGGATGAGCAGAAAAACGCGAATTTTGAGAGTATTAAAACTGTAGAACATAAATATAATCTCATTGATAATGAGGAAGATGCAAAGCGTCTTTATGATTATTTATTTACAAAACAAATTCTCAGTTTAGATACAGAAACTACTTCAACCCATGCTGTTGATGCCGAATTGGTAGGTTTGAGCTTTGCTGTGGAGGAAAAAGAAGCTTTTTATGTGGCTATTCCTTCCGATCGTGAAGAAGCCTTAAAATTCGTAAACATCTTTAAACCGCTCTATGAGAATCCAGAAATCATGAAAGTGGGACAAAACATCAAGTACGATTATGAGGTACTGATGAACTATGGTGTAGAGATACAAGGAAAGATGTTCGACACGATGATAGCCCATTACCTTATCCAGCCAGAACTCTACCACAATATGGATTATCTGGCAGAAGTATATCTGCATTATCAGACTGTACATATCGAAGACCTGATAGGGCCTAAAGGCAAAAATCAAAAATCGATGCGCGACCTGGCACCATCCGAAGTCTATGAGTACGCCGCCGAAGATGCCGACATCACTTTGCGACTCAAGAATGTTCTGGAGCCCAAACTCAAGGAACTGAATCTGGAAGAACTTTTCTGGAATGTAGAGATGCCGCTCGTACCAGTGCTGGCACACATGGAGATGAATGGTGTCTGTATAGATACCAACACACTTAAAGAAACATCAGTCAACCTCACCAACAGGCTGACCGAGATAGAGCGCCACATCTATGAGTTGGCAGGCGAGTCATTCAACATAGCCTCTCCTCGACAAGTAGGAGAAATACTCTTTGGAAAGATGAAAATCGTAGACAAGCCAAAGAAGACCAAGACAGGACAATATGTGACAAGCGAGGAAGTGCTGCAACAGCTGAGAAGCAAGAGTCCTATCATCGATGAGATATTGAACTACAGAGGGTTAAAGAAACTCCTCAGCACCTATGTCGACTCTTTGCCAAAACTCATCAACCCACGCACAGGACGCATTCATGCCTCGTTCAACCAAGCCATCACATCCACAGGACGTCTCTCATCCAGCGACCCTAACCTGCAGAACATCCCAGTACGCGATGACGACGGAAAGGAGATACGCCGATGCTTCATCCCAGAACCAGGCTGTCTGTTCTTTTCTGCCGACTACTCTCAAATAGAGCTACGCATCATGGCCCATCTCAGCGAGGATCCCAATATGACGGAAGCCTTCCGCGAAGGCAACGACATCCATGCGGCTACAGCTGCCAAAATATGGCACGAAGACATTTCGCAAGTCACTGATGCTCAACGCAAAAAAGCAAAGACTGCCAACTTCGGAATCATCTATGGTATTACCACTTTCGGACTGGCACAACGCATGAATATCGAGAACAAGGAAGCCAAACAAATCATCGAGGACTATTTCCACACCTTCCCTGGCGTCAAGGCATACATGGAAAAATCCAAAGAGATAGTTCGGAAAAAAGGCTATGCCGAAACCCTCTTTCACCGTCGCCGCTATTTGCCGGACATCAACAGTCACAATGGCACTGTGCGTGGATTTGCCGAACGCAATGCCATCAATGCTCCTATCCAGGGTTCCGAGGCCGACATTATCAAAGTGGCTATGGTGCGCATCTTCAAACGCTTCAAGGCGGAAGACATCAAGAGCAAAATGATCATCCAGGTACACGACGAACTCAACTTCTCTGTTTATCCCGAAGAGAAAGAGAAAGTAGAGCAAATCGTAGTAGAGGAAATGCAGAATGCCTATCAACTGAACGTACCTTTGGTAGCAGATGCCGGTTGGGGAAACAACTGGCTCGAAGCTCATTAAAAACATTCATACCATTACATCCCGGTTGTTCCACATGAAACAACCGGGATGTTACGTCCATCATTGTTTATGCCTACACCCATGTACATCGGTATTCCGTTGAGCAGAGCCATTGCTATGCCGACAAATGCCAACAGCACCCATATCAGTATATTTTTCAAATATAATGCTTGCATGATCTGCAGTATGAAAGCCACAAATGCCAACACACATGACAATGTTATCGAACCTGCAAGCTTTGTTGCATCTACTTTGCCAGAAACAACATCAAGCACTTCCTTGCCATCAATTAAATATAATATTAATGGATGCCTTTTTTAGTTAATTTTCCACGATTTTTTCGTATCTTTCATTTATAATGTGTACCTTTACATTAAATTAAAAAAGTTTTTTAAAAAGCAACATAACAAATGAAGGAGAATATCAAAAAGAACTTGCTATTCACTATCTTGGTATTTCTGAGCCTAACGATTCATGCTCAGAAATACCAAGGAAGTATCGTTGACGCTGAAAGCCAACAAAGTTTGCCATTCGCCACTATCTATGTTGATGCCGACCATAAAGCCTTGGCTAATGCAAACGGAGAATTTTCCATAGAGACCTCAGCTACTGGCCATGCCAAGATTAGTTGTGTGGGATATCAAGAAGCCCTTGTGCCAGTTGCCTCTCTCAATACCATTATCAAACTTAAACCTTACACCATCAATCTAAAGGAGGTTACAGCTTATCCTATAGATGCCATCATCAATAAGATTATCAACAAGTTACTGACAGAAACCGTTCAACATAAAGAACAAATGTCTAATTTCTTCTTCCGCCAATCCACCTTTAACGATAAAGTCTGCAACGAGTTCATTGAGAGTTGCTTCTGTGCTAAGTCAGAGATTTCTCTCAGAGGATTGTCTTTGATTACAGGCAGATATGCTGCCCTACCCTCAACGGAAAGCAATAGATATTCATATTGCATCAACTTCTTCTCTTTATCCCAACTTGGAATCTTATCACGCAAAGTGGTGAAAAACATGCCTATTCCCATTTTGACAAAAGACTATAAGAAGTATTATCATGTAGACTATACCGTTATCCAAAACCAGCAACATTACATCTATATAATTTCCTTCAAAGCAAAGAAAGGCATTCACCGCAGTATTCTTGAAGGCAATCTTTACGTGGACAGTGAATCGCTTGATGTTCTTAAGTTTGCCGGCCATCTTTCGCATTCCACTCTATATCCGTCCAAACACGAGAAACTTCCACTCAATCTATCCATAACCACTTTATATACTTCGCAACGAGGATTTACAGAGGTTGAAAGCGAAGACATCAACGGTAGCTATCACTATCTCGGCAAGCAGATTCGCATCAACATGCTCGTATTTAACATGGGCGAGAATAAGTTTAAAGGAAAGAAGCATATCAAATACAACTATAACCTCAAAGAGATTATAGCCAAGCAGAAATACAATCCACAATTTTGGAAAATAAACTTTGGCATCAAGAGAACTAAACTGGAACGCCAAGTGATAGAGCTCTTCGAGAACAAGAATGTATTTACCAACGTGAAATAGTAAAGTATTGGATACGTGCCAAACAAAGAGCCAAGTATTCCAAGCCTTTAGGAACAGATGTTTTCAAGGATGGAAGCTATGCCACATTGAACCTATCGGTTTTAACAGTTCAAAAAGCATAAATGAAATAGATATACATTCTATTGAAGAGCATTTCCGTAAATATGCGAACCCATACAATATGTTTGTTCTACCAAAAGAAATTGGAGATTTAGGAGAGATACAAGTATTTATTGATGAACAAAAAAGGAAATAAATTACCTTTTCCTTACTACAAACAAATAAAAAGCGTAACTTTACCGAAATATCATAAAAATAAACGATTATGAAGGAAGAGGAAATCAAAGAATTGTTCGAGCAATTCGAAGCTATCGCCAACGAATACGAAGGCGTGGAGTGTTGGAGTGCAAGAGAACTTGCACAAGTGTTGGGTTATTCCAAATGGGAAAGATTTGAAGGTGTCATCGAGCGAGCTAAAGATGCTTGTATTAACGCTGGCGAAATGGTAGAATATCATTTTCCCGGCGTCGGGAAAATGATACCTCTAGCTAAAGGTGCTCAACGTGAGGTCAAAGACTACATGCTGACTCGTTATGCTTGCTACCTTATTGCCCAAAATGGCGATCCACGCAAGCCACAAATCTCTTTTGCCCAAAACTACTTTGCCGTACAGACTCGCCGAGCAGAGCTGGTTCAAAAGCGTTTGCTGGAATACGAACGTGTACAAGCACGTGCAAAACTTGCAGAAACAGAGAAACGTCTCTCTGGTGTATTATATGAAAGAGGTGTAGACAGCAAAGGCTTTTCCATCATTCGCTCATTAGGTGATAAGGCGTTGTTTAATCTCGACACGGCTCTTCTCAAACGTAAATTGGGCGCTCCTAACAGCCGACCTCTCGCCGATTTCCTCCCTACACTCAATATCAAAGCCAAAGATTTTGCTGCAGAAATGACTTCTGTCAATGTTCAGCAAAAGGATTTGCATGGTCAGCAATCTATCAGTCAAGAGCATGTCGATAACAATAAGGCTGTTCGTAACATGATGCTCCAACGTGGTATTGTGCCAGAAAATCTTCCTGCTGGCGAAGACGTCAAGAAAGTAGAACGCAGATTGAAATCTGACGAAAAAACATTGACCAAAAAGAATAGCAAAAAGAAATAATATCCATCACAAATCTTATAGTTAGAGAAGAAGCAAGAATTTCACCGCACATCAGCTGTTCTACGCTTGCACAACAACTGATGTGCGGACTTTGATACTATTTTCTCCAACGACTTCTATCATACACCTCTACCCCCTCTCCTGTCAATATGACTTTTGAATTCTGCATTCTTCAAATCCTTATAGATACAAAAGTGTATTTAAAGCGATTCCTTCGAATCTGCAAACTTAGTCATCTTTCTACATATTGGCTGTCGTAGGAGAAAACTTGTTTGGTATTTCAAGGAAATGCCTACTGTGGAAGAGAAGGCACTTATCTTCCCAACAATATCTTCTTGATATCGTTGAGCTTATTCAATGCCTCTACCGGGGTAAGATTGTTGACATCCAAACCGAGGATTTCATCACGTATCTGCGTCAGCACAGGATCATCAAGCTGGAAGAAACTGAGTTGCATACCCTCCTTCTGCTCATCAAGATGCTTTACATTAGGCTTGCCTGCACCCCCTACTCCCGCATTATCATCTTCCAACTGTTTCAGTATCACGTTGGCACGATTTACAATGCTTTTAGGCATACCGGCAATTTCAGCTACATGAATACCAAAGGAATGCTCACTTCCACCAGGTTCCAACTTGCGCAGGAAGATAACTTTTCCACTCACCTCCTTCACACTCACATTGAAGTTCTTGATACGCGCGAAGTTCTTCTCCATCTCGTTAAGTTCATGATAATGAGTGGCAAAGAGTGTACGCGCCTGAGCCTTCTTATGCTCGTGCAGATACTCCACAATGGCCCATGCTATAGAGATGCCGTCATAGGTGGAAGTACCACGTCCCAATTCGTCGAAGAGCACCAACGAGCGAGGCGATACATTATTCAAAATGTTAGCAGCCTCAGTCATCTCCACCATAAAGGTAGACTCTCCCAAAGAGATATTGTCGCTGGCTCCCACACGGGTGAAGATCTTATCCACCAAACCTACTCTCGCACTCTCAGCAGGAACAAAACAACCCACTTGAGCCAACAGAACTATCAAAGCCGTCTGTCGCAGCAGAGCCGATTTACCAGCCATATTAGGACCCGTAATCATCATAATCTGCTGTTTCTCGGTATCGAGCAACACATCATTGGGCACATATCTTTCCCCTAATGGCAACTGGGTCTCGATAACAGGATGACGCCCCTGCTTGATATCAAGCACCTGCGAGTCGTCTATCACAGGCCTTACATATCTGTTCTCGTCCGAAGCCTTTGCAAAAGACAACAGACAGTCCATTCGGGCTATCAGGTTGGCGTTGATCTGTATTTGTGGAATATATTCCTGCATGGCAACAATCAGCTCATTGAAAAGCTGCGTTTCCAAGATCAATATCTTCTCATCTGCACCGAGAATCTTCTCCTCATATTCCTTCAGTTCCTGGGTGATGTAACGTTCTGCCTGCGCCAGAGTCTGCTTGCGAATCCAGTCTTCAGGCACCTTGTCCTTAAAGGTATTACGAACCTCGAGATAATAACCAAAGACATTGTTATAGCCCACTTTAAGGCTCGATATACCCGTCTTCTCTATCTCCCGCTCCTGTATCTTGAGCAGATAGTCCTTTCCATGTCGGCTGATAGCACGCAGGTCGTCCAGTTCGGCATGATAGCCATCGGCTATAACATCTCCCTTATTAACCAACTGAGGCGGATCGGGCTGTATCTCCTTGGCGATGCGTTCCCTCAGCGTATCACACAGATTGAGTTGCTCTCCCACTCGTCTCAAAGCCTCATTCTTGGCATGCTCACAAGCTGTCTTGATAGGCCGAATGGCTTCCAGGGCATGCTGCAGCTGCACTACCTCACGTGGAGAAACTCTGCCCACGGCAACCTTGGAAATAATACGTTCCAGGTCGCCTATGCGATGCAGCTGTTCATCCAGCAGTTGACGGAATTCTGGCTCTTTGAAGAAATATTCCACGATGTCGAGTCGCTCATTGATAGGGCGTACATCCTTCAAAGGGAATACAAGCCATCTGCGGAGCATACGTCCACCCATGGCCGTTACCGTGCGGTCGATAACATTCAGCAGCGAAGAACCATCCTCCTGCATCGGAGCTACAAGTTCCAAACTACGTATGGTGAAGCGGTCCATGCGTACAAACTTGTCTTCCTCTATGCGCGAGAGGGCCGTGATATGGTTAATCTGGGTATGCTGAGTAATCTCAAGATACTGCATGATGGCACCGCTGGCGATAACACCATTCTTCAAGTGTTCCACGCCAAAGCCCTTCAACGACTTAGTCTTGAAATGCCCCAACAGTTTCTGGCGAGCTGTCTGTTCTGTAAACACCCAGTCGTCCAGTTCGAAAGTACAGTATTTGGTACCGAAAGCCTGCTCAAACTTCGACTTCATGGCACGGTCATAAAGCACCTCTTTAGGCTGAAAATTTGCCATCAGTTTCTCCACATAATCGGGAGTTCCCTCTCCTGTCAGGAACTCTCCTGTAGAGATATCGAGGAAAGCCACACCGCAGGCCGCCTTTCCGAAGTGCACGGCAGCAAGAAAGTTGTTTTCCTTGTAGTTCAGCACATTATCGCCCATGGCCACACCCGGTGTCACCAGTTCGGTAATGCCACGCTTCACCATCTTGTCCATCTGGCTCAGTCCTTTCTTGCCCTTTATTTCCTGACGCTTCTTCTTAGGGTCTTCCAGTTGGTCGCAAACAGCCACGCGCTTACCAGCCCTTATCAACTTGGGCAGATAAGTGTCGAGAGCATGATGAGGGAAACCAGCCATCTCTGCTCCACCTGCCGAACCGCCATTGTTACGACGTGTCAGCGTGATGCCGAGAACCCTGGAAGCCTCTATCGCATCCTCGCAATATGTTTCATAGAAGTCGCCACATCTGAAGAGCAACAATGCCTCGGGATGCTTTGCCTTCATCTCGAAAAATTGCCTCATCATGGGCGTCAGACCTTTATCGTTGTTTGCCATTGTTTATTTCCTGTACTTATTTATTTGTCCCGAAACGGCTATACCATGACTTTTCCAGCCGTATCATCAGAATTGCAAAAATATGAAAAAATGAGGAGAAAACAAAATGATTCTACATTAATTTAATGTTTTTTTGATGGAAAAGAGCTTCCTTTTGAACGTTTTCGATAATAATTACGTACTTTTGTATCGAAAAGTTGAGTTACGAAAGAAGACCAACAGAAAAGCAAATATGACAAAACGACAAACATACATCATAGCTTTAGCCATCACTTGCTGCATACTTGTGGCAATAGGCATGACTTTACACTTTGGCAGAAAAGCCTCTACACCACCCGCCCCCACTCCTAAACCCAATATCGTGGCAAAGGAAAAGCCACAGCCCAAAGACACCATTAAGAAGGTGAAACCTGTGGTCAGAAAAACAGACTATACCATCAGCGGAACTCTTACCGACGAGGAGGGGAACGGAGTGGCCGACGTCATCGTCAGCGATGGCTACACCTGTGTGAAAACCGATTCTACAGGCAGATACAAGATGAAGCGAGACAGTCTGGCACGGTTTATATACTATTCTGTTCCAGCCGATTGCGAGGTTCCTACCCATTCTGATACCGACCGCACGGCTTGCTTCTATCAGGCTGTCAAAGCTAAAAATGAAGATATACAACTTTACGCTTACCCGCCTGCCTTATGGCAAGGAGAGGCAGTATAAGATGATCGTTATCGGCGACCCGCAGGTTACCAATGCCATCAGCCCCTATTACGACTCGCCAGACGACAATCCCATCAAGAAAAGCGACGTAGAACGATTTCACTACCCAGACGATGCGCGACATCCGACAAACTATCAGAGACCAGAAACCCGGTACACCCGTCTATGGACTCAGTATGGGCGATGATGTACAATACTATGGTGGCTATAATCCACAACTGGAACGTCAGATTCGCGAGGCTTTAGGCTCGTCAGAGATGAGACTCTTCTCCGTTATAGGCAACCACGACCAGGACGGAAAGTCACTCTACAAACGCAAATGGGAGGAAAACTTCGGACCTACCGACTATTCCTTCGACCGTGGCGATGAGCACTATGTATGCATCAACAATTGTTTCTTCACCAAGGGCAAGGCCTATTATTCGCCTGGCGAACTGCACGCCTCGCAGATGCGATGGCTCAAACAAGACCTCGCGCTCACCCCAAAAAATAAGAAGGTAATACTTTGCTACCACATTCCATTTACATTTGGCAACGCCCCCTATAGAAAGGCAAAACCCGTTGGCATAGAGAGCGAGAAAGGACACTTCACGTCTTCCCGCCTGTCGTCGTTGCTTGCTCTTTTAGAATCATTCGAGGGAGGATACGAACTCTTCTGCGGTCACACCCACTTTGCCTGCAACCATGAGATAGAATATGAGGGACACCATGCCATGGAGCATTGCCATGCTGCCGCCTGCGGAAACATCTGGCAGTCGAACGTAAACATCTGCGGAACGCCCAATGGCTATTATGTCTATACCTTCGAAGGCACCCGCCTCGCCGACTGCTACTACAAGGGCACATTCTGGAAAGCCAACAAGCAGATGACACTCTTTCGTGCCGAAACCAACTTCAATCAGGAATCATACGCCGACGACTGGAACCTGCCATCAAAAAAGAATGTACTGATAGCCAATGTGTTCAATGCCGACAGCCGTTGGAAGATATATGCCATCGAAGACGGCAGACAATATCCCATGCACCGCATCAGCAGCAAGGGACAGGATGCCTTTGCCACGGGGTATCACCACAAGTACAGCGAATCGGTATCCTACTGGTTCGTCAGCAAGCAGAATGGTTACCTCATCATGAACCACCTGTACTATTATGAGCCCAAGAATCCCGATGCCCATATCACCATCAAGGCGATCGACCCTTATGGACACACCTATACGGCCAGCAGTTCTGACGTCATCACCGAACCCTTTGCCAACTTCGCACACTACTACAAGAGCGAATACAAAGAAGTTAAGAAGCAGAAGGAACAGATGCGCAAGGATTCGCTCGAAACAAAGAAAGAAGACCATGCCAATGCTATACAGTAATCTTATCGTTTTGACTTAAAAGAACTTACATTTAACATCATTTGCACAGAATAATTTGGAACTTATCCAAAAAAGTTATATATTTGCCACATCTATCCATCATCATCATGATGAATAGTGAAAGTAATTAACCTTAAAAAATAACTTTTTAAAACGAAACATTATGAAAAAGTATGTATGTGATGTATGTGGCTGGGTGTACGACCCAGAAGTAGGCGATCCTGAAGGCGGTATAGCACCAGGAACAGCTTTCGAAGACATTCCCGACGACTGGGTTTGCCCTCTGTGCGGAGTAGGCAAAGACGAGTTCAGCCCCATGGACTGATATAAGTTACTAACCCACTCATTCTTTTAACTTTTTAATATAGGAGGAAACATGATGACTAAAACAAGACAAGTGTACCGCTGCCCTATCTGCGGCAACGTAGTAGAAGTATTGCACTCAGGAGCCGTTCTGAGTTGCTGTGGACAACCCATGCAGTTGATGGAAGAAAACGCCACCGACGGAGCTTATGAGAAGCATGTGCCTGTCATTGAGCCCATAGAAGGCGGTTATCGGGTAAAAGTGGGAAGCGTAGAACATCCCATGATGCCCGAGCACTATATCGAATGGATTGAGCTCCTCACTCCTACCGATGTGCTTCGCCATGAATTGAAACCAAGCGAGAAACCCGAGGCTATATTCATGACAGACGCCACCGAGGTGACTGCCCGTGAATATTGCAATCTGCACGGATTATGGAAAGGAAAATAATACATTCCTCACTCATTTAATACAAACAAGGACAACGAGTACTCATGCTCATTGTCCTTGTTTTTTATTTATTCCAATAGGCTTCAACTGCTTACGAAGCCGCTTTCATTGCTCTACGAAATAGGCTTCATTGACTATCGAAGCCGCTTTCATATTTCGAGGCTTTTCTATTTACAGGCTCAGTATCGAACCCCACAATATATTCCACATGAGGATTACCGATGTTCCAGCTTATCTGCCAATAAGCTGCCACAGAGTCTGGAAGTTGGTCAAAGAAGGAAGCTACTGCGTCTATATCTTCTTTTACATTTGCATTGTCCGCTTCGTAGTCCTGCAACTCCAGACCAAGCATCAAGGCACGTATATTCTTATGAGGTATGGCATCAACAGCTTTCTTCATCGCCCCCGCTTTTCCGGCTGCAATAAATGTTGCAGTACGCATGAAGCTTCTAAAATCGTGGAAGTCCATGCAGATGCGACCCACTGTCTCTATGAAATGCTTGAAGAACAGCAGAAAATGCAATATGTTATCTTGTAAGGTACAATAACGTGTGGCAAGAATATTATAAAACTCCCATTTTTCTTTAAAAATCTTATACTGACTGCTGGCATGCAAGTCAAGAATAAAGAAGTTTGTAACCACATCTTCATATTGCTTGATAAAGGCATCAATCTCAGAGGCATATACTTCCGCATCATCGGTAAAGACGAAAATTGCAGTGCAATGTTCAGAGCGCATAAAGCGCAGGTCATCCATGCTCCAATGGGTTATGTCTTTATAAGGCTGGTCAATGCTACTTAAAATTTCGGTGGCCTTGTTACCAAAACAATGATAGGCAAAGAAATTCTCTATGGGAATCTCAAAGCCAAAGTAGTTTAATTTTTTTTCCATATCTTTATTTGTAAAGTTCAGTCATTTCTTCTATGCGTTGCTTCATAAGTTGGCGGAGGCTATTGGGGTGGATAACTTCTACATCGGGTCCATGCGACAACAGCTCCTGAATAAAGTCGTAAGTTGGTTTAAGATAATACTCAAAAACAGAGCAACAGTCTGAAGTCTCAATCTCTCTTTGTGAAGAATGCAAAGGAAGCGAACGGAAATATTTTGCCTGATTGTTATAGACATTGATTTCTATGCGTTCCACCTTTTCCTCTTTTCCTATCACAATACCATATGCTGCCTCATACATTTCCTCGGCATCAAATTCCTTGGGCATTTTGAACTTTTGGTTAGAAATATGTAATTCCTGTATGCGGTCGAGAGCATATGTTCGTAGTTCCTCATGGGCAGACGATCGGGCTGTAAGATACCAGCGTTGCTTGAATACTTTAATGAAATAAGGTTCAAGGCTAATAACCTGCGCTTCCTCTTTCCAAAAGCTCTGATAGGTAATGGTGAGGCATTTTCCTTCGCGCATGGCTTGGATAATCTCCGTCAGATATTCATATCCAGAGGGAATATGCTCACAGAGAATACGACCGCGCAGGTCCTTGCCTTGCAAGAGCATATTACCAACAGCAAAACTATCGAGCAGCCACTCCTGTATTGCAGGGCGGTTTATTTCATTTCGCGACTTAATGAAATATCGTTTGTTCTGCTTGTCAAACTCTATATCAATGCCAAACTGCACGCCGATTTGGTTTCGGTGTTCCCACCATGTCTTGCGGACTATGTCTTTGTCATCATAGAGATAACTGTCCCGCCACTGCTCGTTGAGTTCTTCCAAAGAAAGTCCATGCCTCGCCTTTGCGAGAGCATTGACTTCCCAAATATATCTTGCTATCAGATTTGCTGCCATAAGTCGCTTGATTATTTCTATTATTCATCGGTAAAACGATATTATTTGAGCTATATTAAAGTCCAAACTGTTGTTTGATTCTTCTCACAATTTCAAGATAATTTTTATCTCTTGTTTCCTTACTTAATCCTCTGCTTGGATGATTGAAATTCGTTTTCAAAACATATTTGACATTAGAAATTGTTATTTCTGATATTTCAGGGAATTCAAGAGAGGGTGCATGCGAGGTTATGATGTTAAATTTCTCTAAGATATATGGGGTTGCATCTTTTCCTGCTAAGAATATGATAACATCGGGTTTCAAAATATCAATTTCACCTTGACTGACATTAAAATGTTTCATCTCAATGTCATGGATGTACGTTTTGGGTTTACCACAAGAAACTTTATCCTTATGGATATTATAGCCATTACCTATTTTGGAAATTTCATTCCAAAGATAACTAACCTTTATTGATGGCAAGGCTAACTTTATGGATTCAACGATAGGATAAAGTCCAAGATTGAAGAATCTGTTATTTTGTTCTTGCTTAGTTGTAAAGTTAAAGTATCCATCATAAATATTCTGGATAGCATCAATTTCATTACGTACGTCATCAGAATTGTTCAACGCCCAATTAGGTTTCATTTTTCTTTCTCTGCTATCAGGATTATCCCAGCCATTAGTCTCGCGGCCATATATCATGACTTTAAGGTCTGCATTTGTCCAATCGTTTCCATTATTCTTAGGCCAAAGCAAAAATGGCAGTGCAGGTTTAACAGCATAATCCTTACCATCATATATAGGTTTTAGGGCAGCATACAAAGCTAATAGATGTGAGCCATAAAGATTGATAAGGCTATCATTAATATCAGACTCCTGTTTAGGTATGTAATCAAATTTATACATAGTGTTTATTTTAAGATTCTATTATAATTGCAAAATTAATATTTTATTTGATACCATCAATTATTTTTCTTAATTATTTCCCCAGTAAATGCTTAAAGGGTCATCACTCAATCCATAATTCTCCATTTCGTCTTTATTCTCCGTCATCGCCAGCAAGCTCATCGCTGCAAAATAGGCATTGGTACGAGGGGGATACATCATGAATGGCTGACGGTTGGCTGCATCTTTCAACGGGGTACCCAGCGTTATACTCCACGAATACTTCCAAATATAAGCATCTTCTTCATGACCTTCATATTCGATAAGTCTTCCGTCCTTCTCACGCTTCCACCGGCATATATAGAGGTTATTTTCCGAAGATTCAAGATAGCCATTAGGGTACGGACAATGTTTAGGAGTCTTTGCACATAAGATTTTATACATCTTATAAAGCTTTCTAAGATACTCCTTATCGAAAACACCATTCTTTTTTTCTTTTAAAAATGACATTCCTAATCGCCACCCACTTGCTGCTTCGCAGATAATAGAACACAGTAGGATGTATGGTTTCCATTCTCTTTATATCAATAGTTGGAACAATTTTACCCATATTCAACTTGATATTTTCTTCAAGCTGCGTTTTCTTTGGTAAGTCAGACTGGCCGTCCATGGCAAAATAGCGCAACGGGAGATATTTTTCCGCAATCAATCGCAAGGAAGGAATCTCGGATATATCCAATGCTACAAGTTGGTGCATACCACGAATATTCAATCTTTTCGTTTTCGTATTCCTGATATTCAAGTATCTCAGACCGCAAAGCCCTTTGGGATTAATGCTTGCCAATTGGTTCGTACAGTGTAGATATTCTAATCCCCTACATGCTTCGAGGTTCATTTTTGTAACGGAGAAAGCAGTCTCTATCTCAATTCCCGTGATGACATTCTTTTCGTCTGAACATATCTCTATCTCATGTTTGCCGGGCTTACTATATTGATGCTCCAGTCGGTTCCAACCATTCACTTTCCATTTGATGACTTCACTGTTAGCATTTTCCCCGTTATCCCATGTGATAGTAACGGAAGCATTCATCAGCACTTTTAATCGTAATGAAAACTGTCCACTACATTTTACTGTAATAGATATTTTGTCGTGGCCTTCGGGATTCATGCTTTTTTTTCAAGTTGCGAAAGGAATTTTCCAAGCGATAGGGAAGCAAAGATTTGGCTTCGTGTTCCTTTCTATTGTTTCTTTCCCATGAAGTAGGTCTAAGCACTTCCCAATCAAGTACCTTGCGATACCACTCCATGGCCTTGTCATAGTCTCCTATCTTCTCACAGACTCTTCCAGCCTTATAGCCTGCCTCCATAGAAAACCTATCGTAACAATAGTTATACCAACTAAGTGCCTGTGCCAGATTAGGAGCTGTGCCCATCCCATACTCATATAACTCTGCGAGCATCTTGGCTGCTTCTCGCTCATCATAACTTACAGTTGTTTGCGTCATATCTATATGAAATAAGGATAGAATTTTAAATGCCTCTTTATGCTTTCCACTACTCATATATTGAGAAGCACGGAGAGCGGCTATGCGTAAATCTTTTTTGAAGAAAATACGATAGTGTGAAATTTCATCAAGCAAAGGGCTATGGTATGTGCTAAGGTAGTGATAGAGTGTGGTACTGGCACACCATTGTTTATCAAAATTATATGATTCCTGCTTGTAGTTAGGTGTGTTAGGGGCAGGGGGAATATCGCCAGAATAATCCGTATCTATAAGATTCTTGAACCACCCATAATTCATCATCTCTTGAAAACTCTTTCCTTTGAACTTTCCGCAGACTGCATTGGGAAGGCTCTCTTGGATAGCTATATCTAATAATATATATGATGCTCTGTCAAAACCAAGTTGAATAAGTTCCTCCATAGTCTTGTACACCTTCTCTTTATCGGCCATACTACATTCAGGCTTCATGCAATGCTGCCTTATCGAATGCCCAAGGCGATTGGTTTGATTACTTTTCGCAAAATACGAGCATGACAAATCGTCTTTTTCATCCATAACATTCGAAGCATGACTCTTGTATTTCGCCAAAGCATCGTCTATATCGGTGATCTCCTCATAGGGTCTGCATAATACCCTTTTCATTAAATGTGTATTTACCATCTTCCTACATTTTAGCTGCAAAGATAGTTTGCAGGTGGGCGAAATTGTGTAACGTTCAAATAAAAAATTTGGTTTTTCTTTACTTTTTTTGCCTCACGAACTTGTATCGACAAGATGATACAGATTGCCAAGGGTTGCATAACCGTCACATTTGTGTAAGACATCGATAACCTGCTGCGTCTGAGTATATTTCTTTTGTTTCATAATTTCCATTTCAAAAGTTTCCTGTGCCTCTTTTGTCTTCAAGCATTAGCATTTGCTGTATTGCATACCAGCTCTCCATGATGTCTATTGCTTCAGCTCGTTGAATCCAAGTCTTGACAGAATGACTAAATTGTTGCTACCTGCCACGTTTATTATTGTATCGGATTCGTTACAATTAAAATTCGGATTACGTTGCATTCTCCCAATTACAAAAGTCAGCTGGAAGCAGCGCATCGAGTTGTACTATAAGTTGGCTTTTTCCGCCCACACACTTGATATATGGTTTACCCCAGTTCGGAATAAGAAATAGTTTAAAAAAGTTGGTAGTCTCACAAATATTTTGTACATTTATAGTTGATTTACAATAAGTTACAAATATATTTGATATGACTACCGATTACAAAGTTACATAATTATTTTGTATTATAGACGAGTTTTGCAAATATTTTGATGCAGAAAATGCAGGAAATTTGCTAGAGACAATAGTGAAGGGAAGCGTGGAACACCCCATGATTCCTGAGCACTATATCGAGTGGATAGAATTACTCACCCCTACAGATGTGTTGCGCCATGAACTGAAACCAGGCGAGAAACCCGAGGCTATATTCATGACAGACGCCACCGAGGTGACTGCCCGTGAATATTGCAATCTGCACGGATTATGGAAAGGAAAATAAATCATTTCATTGAATACTACTAAAAAGGACCATGAGCATGAGTGCTCATAGTCCTTTTTTATTGAGTTACTTGAAAAAGCGGTTCAGTTGCTTCATAGCCTTGTCAAACTGCTTGGCAGGCAACACATAGTTTTTCACAGGATTCATCTTGGCATCATAGACATCGAGGGACCCCTGGGCTGTCTTCTCCAGAATACTGTCCTTCCCTATAATGAAAGCATAGTTCAGATTGCTTCCCACCACATGCCACAGACGCGGAGTCTTATCGGTCATCAGCCGCCCCATAGAATAGTCGTCTGTAGGATTCTTCACACCCAGATATTCCTTCATCAACGTAGGAACCATGTCATAATGAGTAGTACGATGTGTGTACTTATGTGCCTGTTGTCCAGGAACATGCCATATCATTGGCACTCCTATCTGATGAACTGAGAAATTGCTGTTATGTCCCCAGTAGTTGCGATGATTCTCATTGAACTCCTGACTATGGTCGCCTGTCAGCACAACGATGGTATTATCCATAAGTCCCTGTTTCTTCAAAGCCTCAAACACCTTGCCCAACAGCAAGTCGTCCTGATAGCAGGTGTTGCGATACAGGTTCCAGAAAGGAGTTGGATCCATATCGTTGTTAAGCTTGGTATAATCGGCAAACGCCCATGCTGGTTGGAAATGTTTGTTCTTGTCGGCTGGCAACTCAAAACTATGGGGTAGGTCGAAGAAGAGGAACGAGAAGAAAGGCTTTTTCTTGTCCTTTCTGCCTTCCATATCGGCAATAAACATATTGGCCACTCTCGTATCACGCTCCAAGGCAGTATTGCCCTTGGTCTCGGTGTGTATGCCGGGCACACCTCCAAAGATAACTCTTCCAAAAGGAGGGTCTGCCCATGTAGCACTGGGATAAGTCTGAATGTCGTAGCCCAGAGCTTGCAGTCTGCGGATGAGCAACGGCTGGACATGAGCCGGCTCAAAACTCTCCCAATAATAGCACGACAAACCAAAGAAGAGGCTGAACACACCACTTCGCGTACCATTGCTGCCACTCACATGATTGGCAAACCATTGATTCTGTTCGGCAAACTGATAGGTATGAGGCATACATTCTGGAGTAAGTGCCCTGCGATTCCATGAATCTAACAAGATAACCACAATATTGGGCAGAGAATCGGGTTCCACCGTCTCAAGCTGATGTACGGGATACAGCAAGTCTGTACTCTGTCGACCACTGGTCTGCCCCACTCCTCTTGGCTGTTTGCAGCCCCATTTGAGCAACAAACCATTCGAGGTAGTAGGGAAATAATAAGGCAGCAAGGTAGCGCTCTTCATCACCGACTGATGCTGATAGAATGCAGCATAGATATGCCATAGATGAGCATAAAGTGTACAGCCTACGAAAATACCTGCCACCAACCAAACATAAGCTTTCTTCCTCAACAGCCACACGCGATGTGACAGATACCAAACGCCCACTACAATGGCGGCAACGATGGCAAATAGTCCTGCCTCCTTGAGGTAAAGCAAGGCATCGAAGTTGAATATCTCGCCTGCTCCCTCGCCGAAAACCATACTCAGTACAAAACCATTGATATGGAAATGATAGATGGCATAGACCTGAGAGTTAAGATAGTTGAGCACACAGAGCAGCACCACGCCCACTATCTGCACAACCCTTGCTGTCTTGGGAAAACGACATAACAGCACAAGGAAGCCCAACAGATAAGGCACCAAGGCAAACTGCGAGGCATGGCTCACACAGGATGCTGCAAAGAAAACCCATCCCTCAAAATCCATATAGTCGAGGATGGGACTACCCACGATGTAGAAGCTAAACTGAATAGCTATCAATATTGTGGAAAAGGCATAAAACAAAAATCCTTGTTTCAGGCCATTTATCAATTGATTCTTATAAGTCATTTTTAGGTAAAAAAAACCTGTTGGCGGAATTAATTTAGTGCATACTTAATTCTGCCAATGGGCTTGTCGTTAATGAAGTTTACGTATTGCAGAATGGTAAGTGCACTAATTTTGCCAATGATCCTGGCAAACAAACCATTCG
>ENA-OQEL01000133-OQEL01000133.1-human-gut-metagenome-genome-assembly--contig:-NODE-133-length-28874-cov-3.011514_pt1 | contig 28874 bp, 37 predicted proteins | sample MGYA00242796_ERZ504637 | MGnify/ENA primary metagenome ERZ504637 (study PRJEB26092, sample SAMD00036306) | human gut metagenome | host: Homo sapiens | study: EMG produced TPA metagenomics assembly of... | reverse complement strand
TTGCAAATGTAATTATTGCTGTATTATTTGTGTTTATTGGAGATAGTTTAGGATTAGATTTATATTATGTAATTTTATTAGCATTAGGTTTTAAATTATTACAGGATTTAGATGTAGTTAAAACATATATATTTACTAAATGAAATAAGTCTCTTGATACAAGATAATAGTTAAATAAAATATTTAAGCTATTAAACTGTTGTATTGAGAGCTTTTTTATTATATATTAGAATATATTGGTAGGGTTTTAATAAAGCAATTATTGACAAAATAACAAATAAGATATTGGCTAAACATGTTTTTTGTTATATAATTAATTATTAAGTGTAATATTTTTTAATTTTATAAGTAATTGAAAGAATAATTAACACATAAAGTTACAGGATTGTAAATATAAAATTTTAGTAGAACTAATTTAAAATTAAAAAAAGCTTATGAGAATAGAGAACTGGGGGTTACAGTGGTGTTTGAGTTTGATCAGAAACAAGAAATGGAGCCGATTGCGAAAATAAAAGTAGTTGGTGTTGGTGGTGGCGGTAATAATGCCGTAAATAGAATGATTGCTTCTGGTTTAAAGGGAGTAGAATTTATTGCGATAAATACAGATGCACAAGCATTAGTACATGCTATGGCACAAAATCGCATGCAGATTGGTGAAAAATTAACTCGTGGTTTAGGTGCAGGTGCTAGACCAGAGATTGGTGAAAAAGCTGCTCAAGAAAATCGCGATGATATCATAAAAGCCTTACAAGGTGCAGATATGATTTTCGTAACTGCTGGTATGGGCGGTGGTACAGGTACAGGTGGTGCTCCAATCGTAGCTGAATGTGCTAGAGAAGTTGGCGCTCTTACTGTAGGTGTAGTTACTAGACCATTTACTTTTGAAGGTAAAAAACGTTTGAAACAAGCAGAAGCTGGTATTGCAAATTTAAAAGCAAATGTAGATACTTTGATTACAATTCCAAATGATAGATTGTTGGATATTATTGATAAGAAAACTTCAATGGTAGACGCTTTCCGCATAGCAGACGATGTTCTTCGTCAAGGTGTACAAGGTATTTCCGACTTGATTGCTGTTCCAGGTCTTATCAATCTTGACTTTGCCGATGTAAAAACAATTATGAGTAATGCAGGTTCTGCACTCATGGGTATAGGTGAAGGTCAAGGTGATAATGCAGCTATTGATGCAGCTAAAATTGCAGTAAATAGCCCATTGTTAGAAACTTCCATTCAGGGCGCAAAAGGTGTGTTATATAATATTACTGGTGGTCCAAATTTAGGCTTAGCACAAGTAAATGAAGCTTCAAGAATTATCTCTGAAGCTGCTCATGAAGATGCAAATATTATTTTTGGTACAGCAATAGATGAAACTCTTGATGATACTGTAAGAATAACTGTTATAGCTACAGGATTTGACGAAAATGCTGATGAAGGTGTACCTGAATTTCCTTCAGTACCAAAACAACCAGCAGTAGAAGAAGTGGGAATGGGCTTCCCAGATCTTCCACCATGGATGAGACATAGTAGTAAATAAGGTTATTAACAGGCAATCATGACATTGATTGCCTGTTTTTTGCTCAACAAAGAAATAATTTCAACAGGAAGTGAAAGTATGCGACGATATATACCTTTATTAATAATTGGGTTATGTATTGTATTTATGGTATTAGCGACTTTACTTTATACAACACAAAGTGTTGGCAAAAAAGAACAAGCCAATAAATTTATACCTGTAACTAAAACTTTAACAGTATATACTACAATTCCTGTAGAGATGGCTTCAATTATTGCTAGTGAATATCAAAAAGATGCTAATATTCAAGTTAATTTTATTCCTATAGCAAAAGAGGATTTAATAAATAATTTTCAACATAATAATATAAAAGATGTTGATATGGTCTTAGCAGATTCAACAGTTTTAGAAGAATTAAAAAGTTTAAATGCATTAACAAGCAATATATCTGAAGAAGAAGATATTGTAAAAGAGCGATTTAAAGATAATAATAATTCTTGGATTGGTGTATGGTATGACCCTATTGTTTTTTGTTATAATTTAGATTATGTAAAAAATAATTGGCAAATTCCTTTGACTTGGAATGATTTAGCACAGAATAATAATATAAAAATAGCTATGACAGATTTTATGGTGGCTTCAGCTGCTGCAAATGTATTGTATTCGTTAAGTCAAGATAAAAATATAGATAATACTATGTTGTTGATGCAACAAATTCATGCTAAAGTAGTGCGTTATGCTAAATATTTATCCACTCCAGTACGTATGGTTGGTATGGGAGAGGCTGATGTTGCTATAGCAGTACAAAGTGAAACGTTGCGATATATAAATGATAATTATCCTATAAGCATCATTTATCCAAAAGACGGGACTGCATACCAATTGACAGCTGTAGGCATCGTTAAAGATAGTAATCAACAAGTAGAAGCAAATAATTTTATCAAATGGTTATTAGGTGATGATATTCAAATCAGCTTACAAAAAAATCGTTATTATTATGTACCAACAAATTACACATCTTTGACTTATAAAGAATTTGCAGGGTAAAAATATAAGATTTTTAGAAAGAATAATATTTTTGATGAAAATGCCAAAAAGCTATTTTAGATGAATGGGTAACAAATGTGCGTTTAAAAAATTAAAGTAATTGGAGTTTAAACTCAGGAGGAGAAATTATGTTAAAAGCCGGTTTTATAAGTTTAGGTTGTTCTAAAACCTAGTAGATACAGAAGTTATGCTAGGTATTTTAGCCAAAATAATATTGAGATCACAGCTGAACCAGCAAAGGCAGATATTTTAATTGTAAATACATGTACTTTTATTCAATCTGCTAAAGAAGAATCTATCACAACTATTTTGAATATGGCAGAATATAAACAAGAAGGCAAAGGAAAATGTCGTTCTTTGATTATTGCTGGTTGTATGGGTCAGCGTTATGGTCAAGAATTATTAGAAGAATTTCCAGAAGTAGATGCTATCGTTGGCACTGGTGCATGGAGCCGTATTATGGAAGCTGTTGAAGCTACTATTCAAGAAAGAAAACGTGTATTGATTACAGGTGAATCTAAAGAAATTTACACTGCTTCAACACCACGTATTTTTACTACTCCATTTTATAGTGCATATATTAAAATTGCCGAAGGCTGTAATCATCGTTGTGCCTATTGTGCTATTCCATATGTACGTGGTAATTATCGTAGCCGTACTATTGAGGATATCAAGCAAGAAGTTGAAGCTTTAGCTGAAAAAGGTGTAAAAGAATTTAATATTATTGCGCAAGATACAACTTATTATGGTAGAGATATCTATGGAAAACCATCTTTAGTGGAATTATTAAAAGAATTAGTTAAAATTGAGAAAGTAAAATGGTTGCGTATACAATACGCTTATCCACATACATTTACAGATGAATTAATAGATTTGATTGCTAGTGAAGATAAAATCTGTAATTATGTAGATTTACCATTACAACATGCTCATAATGATGTATTAAAACGTATGCGTCGCAGTGATACAAAAGAAAGTGTAGAAGCATTATTAGCTAAATTGCGTGAACGTATTCCAGGTGTTGTAATTCGTTCTAGCTTTATTGTTGGTTTCCCTGGAGAAACAGATTCTCAATATACTACACTTCGCAATTTTGTAGAAAAACAGCGTTTTGATAAAGTAGGTATTTTCTCTTATTCTCGTGAAGAAGGAACACCTGCTTATGATATGCCAAATCAAGTTGATGAAAATATCATGCAGGAACGCTATCATGATTTAATGAGTCTTCAAAGTAAAATTTCTGAAACTATCAATATTGAGATGGAAGGTAAAGTTCTTGATGTATTGATTGAAGGTCGCGATGATGAGCAACATATGGCATATGGTCGTTCTTATCGTGAAGCTCCAGATGTAGATGGTCAAGTATTTATCGAAGGTGATGATATCAGTCAGCCAGGTGATATTGTTAAAGTTAGAATTTTACAAGGCTTTGATTATGATGTAGTGGGTGAACGCGTAGACGCGTAAATAATTTAATTGGAGATGAGTTTTAGATGATAGTAGAAATCGTAACTACAGGTAGTGAATTGTTATTAGGTCAAGTAATCAATACAAATGTAGCTTATATGTCAGCTCGTCTTAATGAATTAGGTTTTGATGTAGTATATCAAACAACTGTTGGTGATAATCATGATCGCATGAAAGCAGTGTTAGAGCATGCATTATCTAGAGCAGATATCGTCATAACTTCTGGTGGTTTAGGACCAACACAAGGTGATATAACAAAAGAAGTGTCAGCAGAAATCTTTGGACGTAAATTAAAAATTCATGCTGAAAGTAAACGACGCATGGATGAACATTTTGCTCAAAGACATGTTGTCTGGACTGAAAATAATTTGCGTCAAGTAATACTTCCAGAAGGTGCTGAAGTATTTTTAAATTATAATGGCATAGCTTCTGGTGTTGTCTTAGAAAATAATGGTAAATATTTAATTAATTTACCAGGTCCACCAAGTGAAATGAAAGATATGTTTGAACGTAGTTTAAAGCCATTTTTACAAAGAAAATTTGGCTTTAAACATGTGATTGTATCTAAAGTATTAAACACTTGTGGTATAGGTGAGTCTTTATTAGAAACAAAGATAAAAGATTTGATTTTAGCACAATCTAATCCAACTTTAGCATTACTCATTCGACCAGAAGGCGTAATTATTCGCATCACAGCTAAAGCATCAACTCATAGTGAAGCAGAAAAAATGATTGAAGTAGTAGAAGCTCAAGTAAAAGCTCGCGTTGGTGAATATATTTATGCTGTTGATGATGAGAATATGGAAGAAGTTGTAGCTAATTTATTGAAAGATAATTGCTTGACTGTAGCTTGTGCTGAATCCTGTACTGGTGGAATGCTAGCTAGTAGATTGACATCTATTTCAGGAAGTTCTATGTATATTAAAGGCAGTATTGTAACTTATAGCAATGAGGCTAAGATGAAATTCCTTGATGTAGATAAAGAAATTTTAGATACAAAGGGTGCAGTATCACCAGAAGTAGCTAAACAAATGGCTGAAGGTGTAAGAAAAGCCGTAGGTTCTGATATTGGTGTAGGCATAACTGGTATAGCAGGCCCTACTGGAGGAACAGACAAAAAGCCTGTAGGTTTAGTTTATATTGCTGTAGCTGGTAAAGATAATACAGTAGTAAAAGAAAATATTTTTTCTGGCGATAGAGCACGTGTAAGATATCGCTCTACTCAGCAAGCATTAGAAATGATAAGACAATATATTAAGAATAAATAATGGATTATATTTCTTTGATATGAAGAAATAAAGTAAATAGGAGGACTATTTTTTGGAAGAAAAAATTATTAAATTTGAAGATATGCAATTAAGTAAAAAGGATATTAAATGCTGTTCGTGATATGGGATTTGAAGAGCCATCTCCAATTCAAGCACAGACTATACCTTTAGCGTTAGAAGGTCATGATGTTATAGGACAAGCCCAAACTGGTACAGGCAAAACAGCAGCGTTTGGTATTCCAACTATTGAACAAATTGATGAAAAGAATAAATACATTCAAGCTTTAGTATTGACTCCAACACGTGAGCTTGCTATTCAGATTGCAGAAGAATTTAATAAAATTGGTAAATACAAACGTGTAAAAACTTTACCTGTATATGGCGGTCAAATGATAGATCGTCAAATTAGAGCTCTTCGCTTTGGGGTTAAAGTAGTAGTAGGTACTCCAGGTAGACTCATCGACCATATTCGTCGCAATACTATAAAACTTGACCATGTAAAAATGCTCATTTTAGATGAAGCTGATGAAATGCTCGATATGGGCTTTATTGAAGATATTGAAGAAATTATGTCAAATGTGGCACAAGGTGAAAATCGTCAGACTTTATTATTCTCTGCTACAATGCCAGCACCAATTGAAAAATTAGCGCGTAGCTATATGCATAATCCGCAAAAAGTAATGATCAGTCGTGAACAACTTACAGTGCCATCAGTTGACCAATTATATTTTGAAACTCGTGATAAATTCGAAGGTCTTTGTCGTGTACTTGATATAGAAGATAGCGGTAAATATATTATTTTCTGCCGTACAAAGAAAAATGTTGATGACCTTCAAGCTTCACTACAAGTTCGCGGTTATATGGCTGGTAGCTTACATGGTGATATGAGCCAAGCACAGCGCGACCGTGTTATGCGTCGTTTCCGTGAAGGAAAACTTGAAATTCTAATTGCAACAGATGTGGCTGCTCGTGGTATTGATATAGATGATATCAGCCATGTAATCAATTTTGATATTCCACAAGACCATGAATCTTATGTACATCGTATCGGTCGTACTGGTCGTGCTGGTCGTACAGGTATCGCTGTTACATTCATTGAACCAAAAGAATATCGTCAATTAAAATTAATTGAACGCATGACAAAATCTCGCATGATACGAGGAGAGCTTCCAACACCTGCTGATGTTATTGAACGTCAAAGAGAAGCAATCAAAGAACGTTTGTTAAAAACATTAAATAATAATACGTATGCAGATTATCATTTAATTATTTCTGATATTGCTAATGAAGGTTTTGATTATGTAGATATCGCAGCAGCAGCGTTACAGCTTTCTATTGAAGGCGTGAAAGAAAAAGACGATAAGGTTTAGATGAACGTTTTGAAAATACAGGTGGAGCACCTGGTATGGTACGTTTATTCTTAAATATTGGTCGTAAACAAGGTATTCGTCCACAAGATATCGTGCGCACATTTGCTTCAGAAGTTGATATTCCAGGTAGCATAATTGGTGTAATCAATATTTATGATAAATTTACTTTTGTGGAAGTGCCAAAAGATATAGCTGAAAAAGTAATATCTGTAATGCACAGAAATACTATTAAAGGCTATAAATTAAATATCGAACCTGCAAAAGGCAAATAAAATAAATAGAGCATTTATAATAAAATAGCATTATCTTTAGGATAATGCTATTTTGTTTATTTTATATTTTTGTTCTGTTGAAGAATTATCATAATTGAAATTTAAGTTTTTTATTTTTTCATCAATTTTATTGAGCGATTTCTGGATTATCTGCAAATAATTCATGAGTTAGGAAATAAAGATAAGAGGAATTATAATAAATTTGTTTGCGCATTTCTAATTGATTTTGTTGAAGTGCTTTTATTTCATTGAATAAAACTATAAGATTTTTATTTAATGTTGTTAATTTCTTATCTATATCTGCACTGTGGATAAATTCAGTAGATTTTTCAGAAGGTATCTGTTTATGAGGATTTAAAATGCGTTCACGACAAAATTCAGATAGGGATTTCTTTTGTTTTTTAGCTTCTTTTTTTAGAGCTAATTTATCATTATCAGTTAAATTAATAGAAATTTGTCCCATATAAAATAACCACCTTCATAATCATAATAAATTAATTATATCATATAATCTGAAGGTGGTTGGTTTTTGTTAAATTTAGTAGAAATTTTAAGAAATTATAACTTGAATATGTTTACTTTCTAGCTCAGCTTTGATGATATCTGTAATATGATTATCTGTTATTACCATTTTTACACTATCTTTTAAATTCAAAGGAACAACGCTATGCTTAGAAAATTTTTCACTTTCAGTCAAAACGATTACTTGTTCTGCCTGAAGAGCCATATCACGCACAGCTTGAGCTCGCATTTGGTCTTTATTAGTAAAACCTATCTTTGAAGAAATAGCCATCAGTGCCAACGAAAAAGAAATTTACAAAAAAATTTTCTGCACCTTGGCGAACCATAGGGCCTACCATGACTTGGGAATCAGGTTGATAAATTCCACCGAGGAGAATGATTTGAAAATTAGCTTTACCACGAATATAGTCGGCAATAAATGCACTATTGGTGATGATGGTTAAATCTTTTTTTAGACAAGGTTAAGTTTTCAGCTAAAAGAGCACAACAACTGCCGTTTTCAATCATGATAGTATCGCCATCATGTATGAGTTCGGTAGCTTTTTGGGCGATTTTACGTTTTTCTTCATAATGATAAGCTATTCTGCCATTGATGTCATCGGTGCTACATAAAAGAGCAATACCATGTTCTCGTTTGATAATACCTTTATTTTCTAAAGCATCTAAATCTTTACGGATAGTTACTTGAGAGACTTGTAATTTTTCTGCAAGTGTAGTTACTTCCATTTTATTTTCAGGTGAGAGTGTAAGCAATTCTAAGATTTTATTTGCTCTATTTTTCATTATAGACTCCAATCTTTAATAGAAATATTATCTATTAGTATAACACAAGCTTAAACGATTATAAAAATTAGAAAAAGGCATGGATATCATTATCTAAAAATATTTGTAAATAGTCTAGTAAGTCTTCATGGTGAAGTGCAGGTTGATTTTCATAAGCGTATTGTTTATTTAAAAGATGATATTTATTTTCGCCAAACTGATGAAATGGCAATAATTGACATTGATTACTACCTACATCATGTAAAACTTCGCAAAATCTTTTAGCGTCTTCTAAAGAGTCGTTGAATTTTGGTATTACAGGAATTCTAGGAAGAACTTTCTTGCCAGTGGAGATGGCATAGTTCATATTAGTTAAAATCAACTTATTATCTATGCCAGTGCCTTCGAGATGTTTTTGGCTATCCCAGTGTTTTAAATCAAATAAAATATAATCTATATATTGTATGATGTGCTGAAATTTTTCAGGAGTGCAAAAGCCAGTCGTTTCACAGCATGTATGTAGATTTTTTTCTTTAGCTGCGATTAATAATTCTTCGGCAAATTGAGTTTGCATGAGAAATTCGCCACCAGATAGAGTGATACCGCCATCACTTTCTTCATAAAAGACTTCATCTTGAAGCACTATATCTAAAACTTGCTGTACAGTTTTAATTTCTCCTTCACTTGTTAATGCTTTTTGCGGACATGTATCTATACATTGTTTGCATAGAGTGCATTTATTAGTATCAATAAAAATATTATCGTCTTTTAAAGAAATAGCTTTTGAGGGACAAATTTCTAAACAATGATGGCAATGAAGACATTTTTTCTTATCCCAGAGAATTTGGATTTTAGTTAGTTGACTTTCGGGATTAGCACACCATTTACAATGCAAAGGACAACCTTTGAAAAAAACTACAGTGCGGATACCAGGGCCATCATTTATACTGAATTTTTGAATATTAAAAATTACACCTGTTTGCATATAATTAGCTTTGCGCATGATAATTTCCTCGCTTAATTTTACTTTATATAAATTATATCATTTTCGCTAATAAAAATAAAATATAAAAGTTTCATTTGAAAGTAAAATTATTTATTAAGATAAAAAATATTGACATATAAGTTTAAATAAGTTATTTTAATTATAGATAAAATGAAGAATATTTACGAATTAAAATAAAATTTTATACTTGTTGGAGGTATTGATTATGGCAAAATAAAGCATACTTTTGGCTCATTAACTGATAGAATGAAAGCCTTTTCGTGAGGAAGCTTTTAGATGAAAAGCCATATATTGATGCTCAAAGAGCTGTATTAGCTACACAAGTATATAGAGAAAATCAAAATCAGCCACGTGTAATGGTAAGAGCACTCATGTTACCAAAAAAATTTTAGAAAACATGAGCATTTATATTGAAGATAAAACTTTGATTGTAGGTAATCAGGCTACAAAAATAAAATGCCCCAATTTTCCCAGAATATACTATGGAGTTTATATTAAACGAATTAGACCTTTTTGAAAAAACGAGATGGTGATGTTTTTATATCACAGAAGAAACAAAATCAGCAATTGAGAGATATAGCTCCATTTTGGGAAAATAATAATCTTCGTGCTAGAGGTGAAGCTCTTTTACCAGAAGAAGTCAGCGTATTTATGGAAACTGGTGTCTTTGGCATGGAAGGAAAATTAAATGCAGGAGATGCTCATTTAGCTGTCAATTATGAAAAAATCTTAGCTTTTGGTTTAAAAGGCTATGAAGAAAGAGTAAGACAGTTAAAGGCTGAGCTTGACCTTACTGATCCAGATAGCATTGATAAAAATATAGTTTTATAAAGCTGTGTTAATCGTCATTGAAGCTGTTCATCAATTTGCACAACGTTATAGTAAATTAGCTCAAGAATTAGCTGATAAGGAAAAAGATAGTAAACGAAAAGCAGAATTATTAGAGATAAGCAGAATTTGTGCTAAAGTTCCATATGAACCAGCAACTTCTTTTTATGAAGCAGTGCAATCTGTATGGTTTATTCAATTGATTTTACAGATTGAATCGAATGGTCATTCCTTGAGCTATGGCAGATTTGACCAATATATGTATCCTTACTATATAAAAGATATTCAAGAAAAAGTTATCACCAAAGATGAAGCTTTAGAACTTTTGACTTGTTTGTGGATAAAAACTTTAACAATTAATAAAGTGCGTTCCCAAGCTCATACTTTAAGTTCAGCAGGTTCACCAATGTATCAAAATGTTACTATCGGTGGACAGACTCCAGACAAAAAAAGGATGCTGTCAATGAATTGAGTTTTGTAGTATTGCAATCTGTAGCGCAGACTAGACTTACACAGCCTAATTTAACAGTTCGTTATCATAAAAATATCAATAAAGCATTTTTTTGATGATTGTATTGAAGTTATGAAATTAGGCTTTGGTATGCCTGCTTTAAATAATGATGAAATCATCATTCCATCTTTTATCAATTGGGGTGTAAAAGAAGAAGACGCTTATAATTATAGTGCTATTGGTTGTGTAGAAACAGCTGTTCCAGGAAAATGGGGATATCGTTGTACTGGTATGTCGTATATAAATTTCCCAAGAGTGCTTCTTTGTGCTATGAATGATGGTGTGGATTTAACTACAGGAAAACGCTTCACTAAAGGCTATGGCTATTTCAAAGATATGAAGAGCTATGAAGAATTATTATCTGCATGGGATAAAACTGTACGTGAAATGACTCGTTATAGTGTTATTGTCGAAAATGCTATTGATAAAGCTTCTGAGCGTGATGTGCCAGATATTTTATGTTCTGCACTTACTGATGATTGTATTGGTAGAGGAAAAACTATCAAAGAAGGCGGTGCAGTATATGATTTTATATCTGGACTTCAAGTCGGTATTGCCAACATGGCAGACTCTTTAGCTGCGATTAAAAAAATTAGTTTTTGAAGAAAAGAAAATCACACCAATTCAACTTTGGAATGCTATTTTAGATGATTTCCAATCTGATGAAAATAAAAAAATTCAGGCAATGTTGATTGATGAAGTGCCAAAATATGGTAATGATATTGATTATGTAGATAATCTTGTAGTCGAAGCTTATGATTCTTATTTAGATGAAATCAAAAAATATCCAAATACTCGTTATCATAGAGGTCCAATTGGTGGCATTCGCTATGGTGGTACATCTTCAATCAGTGCCAATGTAGGTCAAGGTATGGGAACAATGGCGACACCTGATGGAAGAAATGCTTATGAACCACTTGCAGAAGGTTGCAGTCCTGCACATAATGCAGATAAAAATGGCCCAACAGCTGTGTTTAAATCTGTAGCTAAATTGCCAACAGAAAAAATAACTGGTGGAGTGTTATTAAATCAAAAAATGACACCGCAAATGCTTTCTACAGAAGAAAATAAACAAAAATTAGAAATGTTAATTCGTGCTTTCTTCAATAGATTGCATGGATATCATGTTCAATATAATATCGTATCAAGAGAAACATTGATTGATGCACAAAAACATCCAGAAAAACATAAAGATTTAATCGTACGCGTAGCAGGTTATAGTGCCTTTTTCAATGTTTTATCTAAGAAAACTCAAGATGATATCATCGGCAGAACTGAACAATGTTTATAATTTTAAATTAAATTTTTATTGAAATATATAAAAGACTCAAATTAGTGTAAATGCTGATTTGAGTCTTTTTGTTTATAAATTTATAGATATAGAATTTTGATGATATAATAAATTTGCAGTTTAGATGATTAAATTTTATAATATAGTTTAATCTATATTGGAGGTTAGATGAGATATGGGATATATAATCAAGCGAATTTTTAACGCATTTATTGTTTTATGGATAGTTATAACTATAACTTTTTTTCTAATGCATGCTATACCAGGAGGACCTTTTACGGCAGAAAAATCTTTGCCTCCATATGTATTACATAGCATAGAAGAAAGATATAAATTAAATGACCCTTTATATAAACAGTATGGTGATTATTTATGCAATTTAGTACAAGGTGATTTAGGACCATCATTTAAATATCCAGGTCGTAGTGTAAATGATATCATCAAAGATGGTTTTCCAGTATCTTTTAAATTAGGTATAGAAGCAATTTTAATAGCAATTATCATCGGTATACCAGCGGGAATATTAGCAGGTGTGAAAAAAGATAAATGGCAAGATAGGGCAGTTAATTTTTTTACGACTTTAGGTGTTGCTGTGCCTAGTTTTGTTGTGGCGGCATTACTTATATATGTATTATCGACAAAATTGCATTTATTGCCGGCTGCTATGTGGAATGGTTGGCGATATGAAATCATGCCAGCTTTGGCTTTATCAGGAATGCCGATGTCATTTATCGCTAGATTGACGCGTTCTAGTATGCTGGATATTTTATCACAAGATTATATAAAAACAGCGAGAGCCAAAGGTTTATCATGGAGCAAAGTTTTGATAAAACACGCTTTGCCGAATTCATTAATTCCTGTAGTAACTTATTTAGGACCAATGACAGCTAGTATTTTGACAGGTAGTTTTGTCATTGAAACTATTTTTGCGATACCAGGCTTGGGGCAATATTTTGTAACTAGTATTTATAATCGAGATTATACTGTAATTTTAGGTGTAACAATTTTTTATAGTGTGATTGTAATTGTTTTAAATATGGTAGTGGATTTACTTTATCCATTATTAGACCCACGCATTAAAATCGGTGAAGAAAAAGGTGAATGAAGATGATAAATAAAGATTTATTTGTGCCTTTAGAGCGAGAAATTTTGCAGGTGCAAAAAAAGAAGAAACTTTGGGATATTGGCAAGATGCGTGGATTAGGTTAAAGAAAATAAAATGGCTTTGCTGGGATTAATCATTATTGTGTGTTTAATCATTGTAGCTATCTTTGGTCCTATTTTTTCTAGCCATACTTATGATGAACAAAATTTGATGATGACAAATAGTTCTCCAAGTTGGGAGCATTGGTTTGGTACGGATAATTTGGGGAGAGATATTTTTATTCGTGTATTATATGGTGCGAGAATTTCTTTAGCTATTGGTATAGTGGCTAGTTTATTAAATCTTTTTATTGGTGTAATCTATGGCGGAATAGCAGGTTTTTTGTGGTGGCAAGATTGACCGCATAATGATGAATATTGTCGATATTTTATATAGCGTACCAACTTTATTATATGTGATTTTATTGATGGTAATTTTAAAGCCAGGGCTTATCAATATTTTTATTGCTTTAGGTATTGGTTATTGGCTACAAATGGCAAGAATTGTGCGTGGTCAAATTTTATCAATGAAGGAACAAGAATTTATTTTGGCAGCTAGAACAATAGGTGTATCGAAAAAAAGAATTTTATTTAGACATTTATTGCCAAATGCCATGGGGGCAATCATTGTAACAATGACACTGGCTATTCCTGATGCGATATTTACAGAAGCTTTTTTGAGTTTTATCGGACTTGGTGTTTCTGCACCGATGGCTAGTTGGGGCGTTTTAGCGTCAGAAGGTGTAAATAATTTGCGTGCATATCCTTTTCAATTATTTTTTCCAGCAGTAGCTATCAGTGTCACTATGTTGGCTTTTAACTTTTTAGGTGATGGTCTGCGAGATGTTTTAGACCCTAAGATGCGTCGTTAAAATAGTGAAGAAATGAGTGTTTACCATGGAAGAAAATAAAGAAATTTTACAAGTAAAAGATTTAGCAGTTGTTTTTCAGACTTATCGAGGAAAAGTAAAAGCAGTACGCAATGTCAGTTTTGATTTAAAAAGAGGACAAGCTCTAGGAATAGTGGGCGAGTCAGGCTGTGGAAAATCAGTAACGGCTCATGCTATCATGGGTTTATTGCCTAAAGAAAATAGCATAATTGAAAATGGTCAGATTTTATGGCAAGGTCAGGATTTAGTTAATTTTCGAGATGAAGATTTAGCCAAAATTCGTGGCAATAAAATTGCGATGATATTCCAAGACCCAATGACATCTTTAAATCCTGTACTTACGATTGGTACGCAGATAAAAGAAGTTTTATTTTTGCATAAACAATTATCGGATAAAGAAGCGACAGAAAAAGCTGTAGAATTATTAAATTTAGTAGGGATACCATTTGCCCAAAAAAGATTGAAAGACTATCCCCATCAATTCAGTGGCGGTATGCGTCAACGTGTGATGATTGCAATGGCACTTGCCTGTGAGCCAGAATTATTGATAGCAGATGAGCCGACAACAGCTCTTGATGTAACTGTGCAGGCACAAATTTTAGATTTATTGAAATCCTTACAAGAAAAAATGGAATATGTCCATCATTATGATATCGCATGATTTAGGAGTTATTGCCAATATTTGCGATGAAGTAGCAGTTATGTATGCAGGGCAAATCGTAGAAAAAGCAAATGTTGATGATTTGTTTTATCATGCACATCACCCTTATACAAGAGGTTTATTAAAATCTTTGCCTCATTTAAATTTAAATAAAGAAGATAAATTATATGTGATCGATGGTCAGCCACCAGATTTAAAAGAAAGTATTGATTATTGTCCATTTGTCAAACGCTGTACAAAAAGCAATGAAAATATGTATGCAGTTGATGCCAGAAAAGACACAATTAAATAAAGATCATTATGTAAAATGTTGGTTGGAGCATGAATTTGCACCCAAAGAGAATAGGGAGGAATTTTGATGAATTTATTAGAAGTCAAAAATCTACATAAAGATTTTGTTGTGAAGCGTTCTTTTTTGGGAAGACCAAAACAGATTTTGAGAGCAGTAAATGATGTCAGTTTTTCTATAGAAGAGGGAAAAAACATTAGGTCTTGTAGGTGAGTCAGGCTGTGGAAAATCAACTACAGGCAGAACTATTATCGGATTATATAAACCGACAAAAGGCAAAATCATATTTGCAGGCAAAGATATTTCACAAAATAAAGAGATGACAAAAGATATTCAAATGATATTCCAAGATCCATATGCTTCATTAAATCCAAGAATGACAGTGGCAGATATCATTGAAGAGCCTTTGCTTGTGCATAATTTATATACAGATAAAAAACAAAGACAAGAGCGTATCTATGAATTGTTGGAATTGGTGGGATTGAGTAAAGAGCAGGCAAACCGTTTTCCTCATGAATTCAGTGGTGGACAAAGACAGCGTATCGGTATAGCTAGAGCACTTGCTTGTGAACCTAAACTGATTATCTGCGATGAGCCGATTTCGGCACTTGATGTATCTATTCAAGCACAAGTCGTTAATTTACTAGAAAAATTACAACATGAATTAGGTTTGACATATTTATTTATCGCTCATGATTTAGCTATGGTGCGTTATATCAGCCAAAAAGTAGCAGTTATGTATCTAGGGCAAATTGTAGAACTTGCTGATACAGAAGCTTTATATACAAATCCACTACACCCATATACAAAAGCTTTGTTATCTTCGATTCCATTGCCAGACCCACAAAAAGAAAAATATAAACAGCGAATTATCTTGCAAGGTGAATTGCCAAGTCCATTAAATCCGCCAAAAGGTTGTCCATTCAATACGCGTTGCCCAAAAGCTAAAGAAATTTGTAGACAAAAATTACCTGAAATGAAAATGGTAAATAATAGATATGTACGTTGTCATCTTTATGATGAATAAGTAAAAGCACTATAGTTTTCATGCTATAGTGCTTTTTTATAAATAAATTATTTTTTTCGTTTAATTCAAAGATGATATCGCGAATTTGAGCAGCTCGTTCAAATTCTAAGTTGCGAGAAGCTTCTTGCATTTCTTTAGTTAAAGAAAGAATTAATTTTTTCTTTTCTTTAGCAGTCATTTTCAGGTTTTTTCTTTGGTTTTTCAGCATCATAACTTGCTTTTTCTTCTGCAACCATAGTAGTTTCAATGAGATTTTTTATTTTCTTTTGAATTGTCTTCGGTGTTATATGATGTTCTTGATTGTATTTATCTTGGACTTCTCGACGACGCATAGTTTCATCAATGGCTTTTTGCATAGAATCGGTGATGCGATCGGCATACATGATTACTTTACCATGAGCATTTCTAGCAGCACGACCAATTGTCTGAATGAGAGATGTCTCTGAACGTAAGAAACCTTCTTTATCAGCATCTAAGATAGCTACTAAAGAAACTTCTGGCATATCTAAGCCTTCACGTAATAAGTTAATCCCTACGAGTACATCAAATTTTCCTAAACGCAAATCGCGAATGATTTCCGCTCTTTCAATAGTGGCAATATCAGAATGAAGATAACGGACTTTGATGCCCATTTCTTTTAAATAATCGGTGAGATTTTCAGCCATTTTTTTAGTTAAAGTAGTGATGAGCACGCGTTCATTTTTCTTAGTGCGGATTTTGATTTCTCCAAGTAAATCGTCCATTTGCCCTTCAAGTGGGCGAATTTCTATTTCAGGATCTAATAGACCTGTTGGACGGATAATTTGTTCTACTACTTGATTTGCTTGTGCTAATTCAAATGGTGCTGGTGTAGCAGAAACATAGATTATCTGATTGATATGCTCGAGAAATTCTTCAAAGCGCAAAGGACGATTATCAAAGGCAGAAGGCAAACGAAAACCGTTGTCCACAAGTGATTCTTTGCGTGAGCGGTCGCCTGCATACATGGCTTTTATCTGTGGTATAGTAACATGAGATTCATCAATAATGATTAAAAATCATCAGGAAAATAATCAAGAAGTGTATACGGAGCTTCGCCAGCTTTTCTGCCTGTTAAATGGCGTGAATAATTTTCGATGCCAGAGCAATATCCCATCTCTTCCATAGTTTCTAAATCATAATTTGTGCGTTGTTTCAAACGTTGAGCTTCTAAGAGTTTATTATCATCTTCAAGGATTTTTAATTGCTGTTGAAGTTCTTCTTGTATGGAGTCGATAGCTTCTTTCATATGTTCTTTAGAAGTTACATAGTGAGAAGCAGGATAAATTAAAATGTGTTTGCGTTGACCATAGACTTCGCCAGTCAATGTATCTATTTCTAAAATGCGGTCAACCTCATCACCAAAAAGTTCAATGCGGATAGCTCTATCACTATAACCAGCAGGAAAAATTTCAATGACATCACCACGAACGCGGAATTTACCACGGTCAAAATTTATATCATTGCGTTCATATTGAATAGAAACTAATTTTCGCAAAATATCATCACGAGGATATTCTTGACCTTCGCGCACAGATAAGACTAAATCATAATAATCTTCTGGTGAACCTAAGCCATAGATACAAGATACACTAGCAACAATGATAACATCACGACGTTCAAATAAAGAACAAGTTGCAGAATGGCGAAGCTTATCAATTTCATCATTGATGGAAGAATCTTTTTCGATATAAGTATCTGTTTGGGCAATATAAGCTTCTGGTTGGTAATAATCATAGTAACTGACAAAATATTCTACAGCATTATGCGGAAAAAATTCTTTAAACTCACTAGCTAATTGTGCAGCTAGCGTTTTATTATGAGCGATAACAAGTGTAGGTTTTTGGACTTTTTCAATTAATTTAGCGATAGTGAAAGTCTTTCCTGTACCTGTAGCACCTAATAAAACTTGCGATGTTTGACCATTTTGAATGCCTTGAGCTAAAGCTTCAATCGCTTGAGGTTGGTCGCCTGTAGGTTCAAAAGGTGCTTCTACTTTAAAGGGAATTTTATTTTCAGTTTGTAATGTATTTAATTTTGGTATGTGTACCATAAAATCATCTCACTTATAATATTAATATTTAGATTTAATAATAAATGGAGAAGAATATTTTTTCAATATCATGATATAATTATTTTAATAAACTAAGAAAAGAGGTTATAAACATGATTTTTGGCAATCTTAAATACGCAGATAAGTATGATTTTTTGACAGAAAAAATTAAAGCTTGTTTTACTTATGCAAAAGAGCATGATTTAACTACATATGAAAAAGGTAGTTATAAAATAAATGGCGATGAGTTTTTTGTTAATATCGAAAACTATGCTACAGTAAAACGTGAACAGCGCTTTTGGGAAGCACATAAAAAATATATTGATGTGCATATGATTATTGAAGGCAAAGAAAGTATTGATGTGAGCTTTTGCGATGATATGCAAATAAAATCATTTGACGAAAATCGCGATTTTGTAGAATTAACAGGTGAAGAAAAAGCTACTGTTAACTTAATTAACAAAGGTGATTTTCTAATTTGTTATCCAGAAGATGCTCATCGTACTGCTATTATCTGTCAACAAAGTCAAACTATAAAAAAAGCTATCTTTAAAATTAAATTATAAGAAAAAAATAGCATGCTTAGGATAATACTTAAGCATGCTATAAGCATAATAATACAACAATATAATGATTAGTTTGGAATTTTGAGCAATGATTACTTTATGTTTGCTGAAGACATAAAGTAAAACCGATAAATAAAAAACCCCTTTTCGCTTTGAAAAGAGGTGAATAGACACATTGAGTAAATTCTAAAATTTACTGTCTAATCTCCTCCCCATCGCTCGCAGGTATGGCAATTAAAATAAATTAATTGCACACGGTGATTGTTAATCAGGCAGTTCTCCTGACTCGAGTTCATTACTATATCCAAGCCTTCCCAGTTTCCCAGTGACATAAATTTGGATAAGTTCCCTCATACAGTGGCGGGACCGTTTCAGCTTAATAATAAATTACGTACTGAATTCCCTATTAAGTCCAAATGGACACCTGATTCATTGAACTATATTCAGTTCTTTTTTAGAATATCACTATATAGAATTTGTGTCAATACTCTATATAAAATAATTATCTTAAAATTATTTAATTTATCGTTGACAAATATATAAAATAAAAAGTATAATAAAGTCGACAAATTGATAATGAAACCTTATAGGTGCATATTTATGCTTAATAGGGAAGACGGTTAAAATCCGGCACGGTCCCGCCGCTGTAAAGAGGAGCAAACTTCATGAATGTCACTGGGAAACTGGGAAGGCGAAGTGAGCAATGATACTGAGTCAGAAGAACTGCCTATAAGAAGCATCGTCGTTTGACCTGCGAGAGACGGGGAGAGATGTAGTAGAATGTATATGTTTTTATACATGTAAATTCTAATTATAATTTCTACCGTTTTCATATATTGTTTATGAAAAGCGGTTTTTCTGTTTATAGAGATAATCCATGAAGATGGCTCATGATTATCTTAAGCAAGTGCCATCGATGTATCATATTAATTTGTTGTAAATTATGTTTAATTTACTGAAAAATTTAATCATTATTATGATTAGCATAAATGCTTGAATAATTTAATAAAAATGGTAAATAATATTAGGGGAATATATATTACCAATTCAGCCATCACTAAATTTAGTGATGGCTTTTTTATAAATTTTATATTTAATATCTAGGTAGGAGGAACTCGAACCATTTATTAGATATATAAGAGTATTTATTAACTATTCAATAATAGTATTAAATTATCCCCTTAAATGAAAATGCAGAAGTAGAGAAGGGAAATTATTATATATGGAACAAGATAAAACACTTGGCGAAGAAATTCGACAAGAAGAACAACAAGAACAAGATATTCCTGCTGTTACTTTTGATGAGTTTGAAATTCCTTCATATGAAGAATGGAAAGAAGCTGTAGTGGCATTATTAAAGGGAAAACCTTTTGAAAAAAGTATGTTTACTAAAACTTATGAAGGTATTACATTAAACCCTATTTATCGTATGGAAGATTTAGAAGGGTTAACTCATAATAAGACTTATCCAGGAATGGAAAGTAATTTACGTGGAGCTAATGCTAGTGGTTATATACATAAACCATGGACAATAGCTCAAGAGTGTGATGCTAAAACTCCTAGTGAAGCCAATGAAATGGTAAAATATGAATTATTAAAAGGTTCAACAGCTGCAAGTGTAGTTTTGGATACAGCAACACGTAAAGGTTATGATGTAGATACAGCTAATAAAGAAGAAATCGCAGATATTGGTGTTTCTTTATCGACTTTATCAGATGTAAATAAATTATTAGATGATGTTGATTTAGAAAAATTTGAAATTGATATTTATGCAGGTGCTTCTAATATAGCATTACTTTCTGCTGTTGCAGTGGTGTGTGAACAGGAAAAAATTATCACTAAAAAAACTTCATGGTGCTATTACAGCAGATCCTATTGGAGAATTAGCTTTAGATGGAAAGCTTACACGACCTCTTGATGAATATTATGATGAAATGGCTCATAGTATTTGTTGGGCAGAAAAATTTGCACCAGAATTAAAGACTGTAGTAGTAAATACAGATGTTTATCACAATGGTGGTGCAAATGATATCCAAGAAGTAGCATATGCCATGAATGAAGCTGTAACATATATGAAATCTATGGAACGACGTGGCATTGATGTGAATACTTTTTGTCGTCATTTACGTTTTCATTTTAGTATAGGTGCAAATTTTTTTATGGAAATTGCTAAATTACGCAGTGTGAAAATGATTTGGGCTCAAATTGTTAAAAATTGTGGTGGAGATGATATAGCTCAAAAAATTAATATATATGTAAGTACATCGTCTTTTTGTCAAACAGTATATGATCCTTATGTAAATTTACTTCGTGCAGCTACACAATCATTTTCTGCTGTTGTTGGTGGTATGGATGGTATGTTTGTAAAACCATTTGACCATTGTATACGTCCTAGTGATGAATTTTCTCGTCGTATTGCACGAAATATTCAAATTATGGAGCAACATGAATTTAATTTTATTCAACCAATAGACCCTGCTGGTGGTAGTTGGTATCTTGAACCATTGACAGAAGAGTTTACTCAAAAGGCTTGGGCAAAATTTCAAGAAATTGAAGCTCATGGTGGTTTAATAAAAGCTTTAGAAAATAATACTGTGCAGATAGCTATTAATGAAGTATTACAAGCTCGTTTTAAAAATTTAGCAACAAGAAAAGATCGTGCTGTTGGTAATAATATGTATCCAAATATGACTGAAAAATTATTGGAAGTACCAGAAATTGATTTTGATAAAATTATAGCAGATAGAAAAATGGCACTTAAAGTTAATGTAAAAGTACGTGATAATGATTATGTTAAATTATTATTATCGGAAATTGGTAAACGTGATTTTAGTGAACATGGTTCATTAATAAATACAGTTAAACAGACTATTAAAGCGGGTGCCACTTTAGGTGAAATATCTACAGCACTTACAGGAGAGGCGACAGGTGAAGTTATAGAAGCTATTTTGCCACATCGCTGGACTGAAAGATATGAACAACTTCGTCATCGCACAGAAAAGTATCTAGAAAAAACAGGGGAAAATGTAAATATTTTCCTTGCTAATATGGGACCTATTCCACAGCATAAAGCACGTGCAGATTTTGTTACTTCATTTATGCAAGTAGCAGCATTTAATGTACTTACTAATAATGGTTTTCCAACAGTAGATGAAGCTGTACAAGCAGCTATTGATTCAAATGCTGATGTAGCTATTGTTTGTTCTACAGATTCAACTTATCCAGAACTCGCGCCAGCTGTTACTTCTGGTATTAAGGCTGTAAAACCTAGTATGAAAGTTTTTTTAGCAGGTGCACCAACACCAGAATTAAAAAAAGCATGCGATGAAGCGGGTATGGACGATTATATAAGTGTTCGTTCTAATTGCTATGAAACTTTACTTCGTATGCAAAAAGAAAAGGGGATGATTGAATAATGTCTAAAATACCAGATTTTACACAAATTCCTTTTCAGCAAGCAATACAGAGTGAGGTCGCTTTTGCTAAATGGAAAGAAAGTTTAAAAGCGGAAACTGGAAAATCTTTTGAGGAAAATTTTTATCGCACTATGGAGCAAATAGATGTAGCACCACTTTATGATGAAAATGTTTATAAAGATTGTAATCATTTAGATTTTGTAGCAGGTATTCCACCATTTTTGCGTGGTCCATATGCAACTATGTATGTAACAAGACCATGGACAGTACGACAATATGCAGGTTTTTCTACAGCAGAAGAATCAAATGCTTTTTATCGTAGAAATCTTGCAGCTGGGCAAAAAGGTTTATCTATTGCTTTTGACTTAGCAACACATAGAGGCTATGATTCAGACCATCCTCGTGTAGTAGGAGATGTTGGTAAAGCAGGAGTAGCAGTTGACTCTATTTTAGATATGGAAATATTATTTAAAGGCATTCCACTTGATCAGATGTCAGTATCCATGACTATGAATGGTGCAGTACTTCCTATCATGGCTTTTTATAATTTTGGCTGGTGAAGAACAAGGTGTAGATAAAGCTGTTATGGCAGGTACTATTCAAAATGATATTTTAAAAGAGTTCATGGTACGTAATACTTATATTTATCCACCAGCAGCTTCAATGAGAATTATTGGTGATATTTTTGAGTATACTTCTAAATATATGCCTAAATTTAATAGTATATCTATTTCTGGTTATCATATGCAAGAAGCAGGTGCAACAGCAGATATTGAATTAGGTTATACATTAGCTGATGGTCTTGAATATTTGCGTACAGGTACAGAACATGGATTAACCATTGACCAATTTGCACCACGATTATCTTTCTTTTGGGCTATGGGGAAAAATTATTTCATGGAAATTGCTAAAATGCGTGCTGGTCGTATGCTTTGGGCTAAAATTGTCAATTCTTTTCATCCTAAAAAGACAAAATCTATGGCTTTACGTACACATTCTCAGACTTCTGGTTGGAGTCTTACAGAACAAGATCCATTTAATAATATTACTCGAACTTGTATTGAAGCTATGGCAGCAGCTCTTGGTCATACACAATCTTTACACACAAATGCACTAGATGAAGCTATAGCTCTTCCTACAGACTTTTCAGCTCGTATTGCTCGTAATACGCAATTATATATTCAAGATGAAACTAAAGTATGTAAGGTAATTGACCCATGGGTGGTTCGTATTATGTAGAATTTTTAACAAATCAACTCATAAAAAAAGCTTGGGCACATATTCAAGAAATTGAAGCTCTCGGTGGTATGTCTAAAGCAATTGATACAGGTCTGCCTAAAATGCGTATAGAAGAAGCAGCAGCACGTCGTCAAGCTCATATTGATTCTGGTAGTGAAAAAAATTGTTGGCGTAAATTATCTTCGCTTAGATAAAGAAGATCCACTTGATATTTTAGAAGTTGATAATACAGCAGTTCGTTTAGCTCAGATTGAGAGACTTAAAAAATTACGTGCAAAATCGTGATAATGACAAAGTTCGTTCATTGTCTTGAAGCTATCACTCGCTCTATGGAAACAGGTGAAGGTAATTTATTAGAATTAGCTGTAGAAGCAGCAAGAGCACGTGCATCTAAAGGTGAAATTTCTGATGCAGTAGTAAAAAGTTTGTGGTAGACATAAAGCAATTATTCGTTCTATATCTGGTGTATATAGTAGTGAATTTAGTGATGATGATGTTATTAAAGAAGTTCGTGATATGACAGATAAGTTTGAAGTGGAATATGGTCGTCGTCCTCGTATCTATATTGCTAAAATGGGACAAGATGGTCATGATCGTGGAGCAAAAGTAATTGCTACTGCTTTTGCTGATATGGGTTATGATGTTGATATTGGACCATTATTCCAAACACCAGAAGAAGCTGCTCAAGATGCTGTTGATAATGATGTGCATATTGTAGGTATGAGTTCCTTGGCAGCTGGTCATAAAACTTTAATGCCACAACTCATTGAAGAATTGAAAAAACGTGGTCGTGAAGATATTATGGTAGTAATTGGTGGGGTAATACCTGCTCAAGATTATGATTTCTTATATGAACATGGTGCTGCTGCCATTTTTGGACCAGGTACGATAATTCCTGTTTGTGCAAAAAAAGTATTGGAGCTTCTTAACAAACGTCTGGAGGACTGATGTTATGACTGATACGTATAAGCCTTCATGGAGACCTGATAATAATGATGATAAATTTGCCTGTAGAGTTATGCGAGGTGTAGAAGGTGGACATGATGGTATGAGTGAGCAAAATAAAACTGAACATCATGTAAATAAACCCAAAATAGTTAAACGAGTAAAATTAACAGTAGATGATTATGTTAAAGGTATTTTAGCTGGAAATCGTATGATTTTATCAAGAGCTATTACTTTAATTGAAAGTAATGCAAGTGTACATTTTGCTATGGCACAAGAAGTAATTCAAAAAAATTTTACCATATACTGGAAAATCTATGCGAATTGGAATTACAGGTGTACCAGGTGCAGGTAAATCTACTTTAATTGAAGCTTTAGGAACTAAATTATGTCAACAAGGGCATAAAGTAGCAGTATTGGCAGTAGACCCATCTAGTACAGTTACACGTGGTAGTATCTTAGGGGATAAAACTAGAATGGAGCAGTTATCAAGAGAGCCAAATGCTTTTATTCGACCATCACCATCTGGAGGTACTTTGGGAGGATTAACACGTAAAAGTAGAGAAACATTACTTTTATGTGAAGCTGCTGGTTATGATACAATCTTAGTGGAAACGGTAGGCGTAGGACAAAGTGAAACGACAGTACGTTCTATGGTAGATTTTTTCCTTTTAGTTGTATTAACAGGTGCTGGTGATGAATTACAGGGCATGTAAAAAAAGGTGTTATGGAATTAGCTGACGCTATTTTAGTAAATAAAGCTGATGGAGATAATAAGCAAAGAGCATTGGTGACTCGTGCAGAATATGAACGTATTTTGCAATTTTTTGCGACAAGCAACAGAGCACTGGACTACACATGCTTATACTTGTTCAGCATATACAGGTGAAGGAATTATGGATTTTTGGCAAAATGTTGTGAAAGTTTTTATGAAACAAGGTTTTGCTAATGGTGTTTTGAAGGAACGTCGAAAACAACAAACGATTTCTTGGGTGTATACTATGATAGAAGAACATTTGCATAATTTATTTTATCGTTGTCCAGAGATTATAAAAAGTAAAGGAGAAATTGAAGAAGATGTAATTAATGGAAAATTATCTGCAACACTAGCAGTGCAACAGTTGATAGATAAATTTGCTAATGCTGATATTAATGAAAACAGTTTAAGAAACTTATCTCCATTTGATTTAAAATGAATAATAAAGGCGTATCCTTAGGGATTACGCCTTTATTTATAAATGAAGAAAGGATTTTTAAGATATGGATTATAAATTACCAAAAGGTTACGTTGATTTAATTGAGAAAAAATATAATTTAAAAGTATTAGATAATCATTATATTTTAGTAGACAAAAATTTTCAAAGATATAATATGATGATTGATGTACAGTTTAATGATAAAATGTTAAAAGTTTTTAAAGAAAAATATGCACAGGAAAAAATCAAAAAACCATGTAGCTTGGGAAGAAAGAAAACAAACAAAAAGTATTCGTTTTTATGCAGAAGTAGGTAATAATATTTTATTATTATGGGATTCTTTACAAGAAAAATAAAAATAACCACTATCTAGCCCAATTTTTTTATTAGATAGTGGTTATTTTTATATAATAAGAAGGTGAATATCTATGATAATTGATATTGAAAATAGGAGAAGTATACATAAGTTTAAGCAGAATAAGTAACAAAAGATTTAATTAAAAAATTTTAGAAGCTGGACGATAAGCTTCTTCTGCTAAGAATAGACAACCATGGTATTTTATAGTGGTTATGGATAAATCAAAACAAGAATGTATGCAGATTTTAAATTAAGGAATAATTAGGGAATTAATGCAATCATTATTACCTAATTATGTTAACTATATCAATAGTGCTCAAAATAGTTTTAAAATTATGCAAGAAGCTACAGTACTTATTTTTGTAATAAATACATTATCTAAAGAATATAGAAAATTCTTGAGTTTTGAGGAACATATTGCTGAAATTTGTGATATTCAAGCAATATGTGCAAGTATTAAAAATATGTTATTAACTGCTAACAATTTAGGATTAGGAAGTTTATGGATAGGAGATATTTTCTTTGTATATCCAGAATTAAAACATTGGTTAAATAAAAAGGGTGAAATAATAGTTTATATTGCACTATTGGGTTATGTTGATGAAAAACCTGTAGTTAGACCACGAAAAGATTTTGATAAAATTGTTCAATGGCGTGAATAAATATAACCACTATTATAGTATAATTTTAAAGATATAATTTCATACTAAATAGTGGTTTTATTTATTTAAATCATTTTTATTAAAACAATACCAGTAATCATCGTCATTAAGCCAATAATTCCCAAAGGCTTGATGCGTAGACCGAAAAATAATTTATCAATAATTGTAGTTAAAAGTAAACCACAAGCACCAAATAAGGCATAAGCAATGCTTAAATCCATGATGCTAATAGCGTAAGCTAAACATAAAAAGGCAAATCCAACTAAACTGATTGCCAAAAATCCATATAATTTATATTTAAATCCTTGAGATTTTTTTAGACAAATATTAGCGAATACATCGAAAAATACAGAACCAATAATCAATAAAGTACCAATCGTACCATCTGACATAATATTCAACTCCATTATTTATTTGAAACAGTATAAGTTCCTTTTTTTATCATGATTAAACCACTTAAGATTACCATAAAAGCTAAAACTTTTAATAAAGATAAGTCTTCATTAAAAATAAAATAAGCCACAGTAGCTGTGCCGATTAAGCCGATACCTTCCCAAATAGCATAAGCAGTACTGATGGGAATTTTTACAATGGCTTTACTTAATGCAAAATAGGAACAAAATATAAATAAAAGCATTAAGATATAACCTTCCATACCACCTTTTATGGCAAAAAATTTCATTAAAGCTGTACCTGTTATTTCCAAAATAATTGCTAGCAATAACATTAACCAGCAATATTTTTTCGTAACCATAATAACAAATCCTTTCTTAAAATAGAAATATATTACTTCTTATTTCAAGTATAAACTATGGTATAACACCATAGTCAATAGCTCTTTATTTAATTTTATTAATGCATTTTAATTATAAATTGAATAACAAAGCTGTATTTGAATTTAATATTACTTTGCATAATAATATAAATATAGCAGATTATGAAGGAGATATAATTTTAAAATCATCATATTTATGCTATTTGGTAATAGAAAATTGAATAATAGAGTTATAGAGGTTAGGGAAGATGAATGATTATTTAGAACATAATAATTTAAAAAATTTGAAAGAAGATAAGGAGATTGAACGAAAAATACAATTGATTTTGCGTGTGGGCAAAGTTTTAATGGAAAGTGGAGCTGATACAAATCGTATTGTACGCAATATGAAACGCGTGGGCGTATTTATGAAAATACCAGAGCGAAGATTACAAATTCATATTACTTTTACGACAATAATGGTAAATATCAATACAGGGACAAATCTATTACTAATTTCCAAAAATGTTATAGACATGGAGTAGATATGACAGCAATTTCTGGAATTAGTAAATTATCCTGGCGAGCTATTGAGCAAGATTATTCTTTATATGAATTTGAAAAGAACTGAGATTTATTTGTTTGCGTAAAGATATTATAAAAATGCCTTTAGTAATGATTAGTGCAGGACTGGCTTGTGGTGGTTTTAGTTTATTATTTGGTGGTGATTTTTAGGGCATTTATCTACACTTCTATTTGTGCGATGATAGGTTATTGGACGAGAATGAAATGCAATTTATTAAAGTTCAATCCATATGCTTCAATAGCTATTTCTGCTTTTATAGCCACTATTTGTGCATACTTTATACATTTTATGCCAACTAATACGCCTTGGCATCCGCTCATTGCTTGTAGTTTATTTATCGTGCCAGGAATTCCTTTGATTAATGTAATAGATGATTTGGTAGATAATTATATTACAGCAGGAATGACAAGAGCGATAAATACTCTATTGATGATAGGAAGTATGACTTTTGGCATAGCTTTTGCTATAAAATTATGTCAAGTTCAAGATTTTACAAATCTGAGTATTATTTCTTCAAATTCTTATTTAATATGTGCTATAGCTTCAGCAGTAGCTGCAATAGGTTTTGCAACTATTTTTAATATGCCACCGAGATTATTAATAGTAGTAGCATGTGGAGCGATAATTTCGGTAGGAATACGCAATTTTTTGATGATAGAATATAATTGTTCACAAGCAACGGCTTCGCTTGTAGGTGCTGTTATAGTCAGTTTATTATCTTTAAAAGCCGTGCATATAGTACATGCACCTAGTCATGTATTGACTATTCCGTCTGTAATTCCTTTAATTCCAGGTGTTTTTATGTATCGTCTGTTATTTAGCATTATTAATTTAGAAAATGTGGATAATATGAGTTATCATCATGTTTTAAACAATGGTGTTAATACAAGCTTGATATTATTGGCGATAGCTGTTGGTGTGGCAATTCCTAATATCTTTTTCCGCAATTATATTAATAAGTTAAAAGAAGATAAATTGATGTTTTTGGTGAGAACTAAATCAAAAAGAGCATAGATAAAATAGAAAAAACTGTACTAAACAATTTTATGATTTTAGTACAGTTTTTTCGTTTTATTTAACTACTTTTATTTGATTTAAAATAAATGGGTCTTTGATGTCATTGTCTTTGGCAAAGAGCAATACTTTGGTGATGATTTCGGCTGTTTTAGGATCATCATCAACAAATGGTAAAATAGGACGACCACGATGTTGGG
>ENA-OQEL01000131-OQEL01000131.1-human-gut-metagenome-genome-assembly--contig:-NODE-131-length-29109-cov-3.201263_pt1 | contig 29109 bp, 26 predicted proteins | sample MGYA00242796_ERZ504637 | MGnify/ENA primary metagenome ERZ504637 (study PRJEB26092, sample SAMD00036306) | human gut metagenome | host: Homo sapiens | study: EMG produced TPA metagenomics assembly of... | reverse complement strand
ACCAATGCCAAACAGGTAGACATCGTCCTTGGAGAGCTCCGGTGCGTGCGGGGGCGGCTTTACGGGTATGCGGGCTTTTTTAGCCGTTGGCTTAGCTTGTATCGCTCACGTTTGATCCCATCATGACGCGGCAGCGTGTTGCCTTGGTGACTAGATGCGAAAGGTCCAAGGCTGCACGTAATTCTCCAGGACAACCTTTCCGATGTCGTGGAGAACGCCCGCTTTTGCAAGCTCATAGCAAATTTCTTTTTCATACCCAGTTCCCGCGCAAGATCGTAAGCCAGATTACTCACTTCCATGCCGTGGATGAGCTGTTCGGTCAGGTATATCGCAGCATGTGAAGCTGCTGACTGGATTTTTTTTTCCATTTTGGCAGATACTTCTCCATTCCGTATACGCTTTCTCTCGATCATCTCATCGATACGCTCCATCATAATTTTTCAGATCCTTCACATTTTCCACCCGCTCAATGCGCTCTCCGTGGTCAAACACGAATTTTCGTGGATGCTCCGGCTCCTGCAGCCAGAATGGACTGTTTTTCTTCCATAATGAGAATGTTGTAAATACCGGCCTTTCCTTCCCGGGAATAACCTACATTCTCAAAGTTTCCCGCCATATTTTTCTGGCGGTACATGTAATACGGCCCCATCTCCATGCGATGTGCGCTGTCCATCGTCATTTTCATGATCTCAGCGGAATTTTCAAACGAGATTTCCTGATATTTGTCTTTGAACAAATTGAGTCTCGTCGCACGCTTCAATGCAAGGGAATGGACCGTCAGGGAATCCGGGTTCAGCGCCTCCACTTTTTCCAGGGTATGCGCCACTTTTTCCCTGTCCTCGCCCGGCAGACCAACGATCAGATCCATGTTGATGTTGTCGAAACCAAGGTCACGCGCCATGCGGAACTTCTCTTCAATCTCCTCCACCGTATGATGGCGTCCGATCAGATCCAGTGTCTCCTGGTTCATCGTCTGCGGGTTAATCGAAATACGAGTCACCGGGAATTTGCGGATGGCCTTTAAGACCTCCTCATGGATCGTATCCGGCCGTCCTGCCTCCACGGTAAACTCCTGCACCTGATCCATCGGGAAGAGCTCTGTCACCTTCGAAAGCAGACGTTCCATCTGTGCTGCATTCAGCGTCGTCGGCGTTCCGCCTCCGATGTAGATCGTATCAAGTGTATAGTCTTTCATACGCTCGCTGATGAAGGTCAGCTCTTTGATCAGCGCATCCAGATACGGATCTACCATATGGGCCCAGCGGCTTAACACATGGGAACCGAAGGAACAGTACAGACAGATGCTCGGACAGAATGGAATGCCGATGTACAGGCTGTAGCCGTGCTCGTAGTCGATCGTCTTTAAAATATCCTTTTCCCGGTTGGCAATCGTGATTGCAAGTGCCGTCTTTTCCGGGCTGGTGTAGTAGGTCTCGCGCATGTATTTCGCAATCTCTACATTTGTTTTGCCCTCTTCCAGCATCTTCATCGGAATTTTCGTCGGACGGATGCCGGTGAGATCGCCCCACGGAAGTTCTTTTCCGCTCACTTTCGAGAGCGTGCGATAGACCATCCGTTTCAGGACATTTTTCGTTTCGTGGCGGTCTTTTTCATATTCCACCGCCTCACACGCGGCAGAAAGCTCTTCGTGCTTCTCATTTTCTATGGAAAAGCAGATCTGGTCTGCCGCGTACAGGATCTTATCATAATATGCAAATTCCCCGTCCGGCGCTCCATCCTCTTCGTACCACGAGGTGATCTCGCAGCCGGGATAGAATGCCTTGATCAGGGAATACACATCGTATTCAAAATCTTTTCTGTTAAAACAAAGGCTGATATTAAGCAAGGGGATTGTACCTCTTTTCATGTTCAATCGTAGTTTCATCGTTGTGGCCCGGATACACGGTCACATCCCCGGGAAGCTCTTTTAACAGGCGCTTGACCGACGCGGTCAGCTCTCTGCCGGAGGATGTCGGGAAGTCGTATCTTCCGTAGGACTCGCAGAACAGCGTATCACCGGAAAAAAGTGTTTTCGCTGCCGGAATATAGTAGCAGACACCGCCTGCCGTGTGCCCCGGTGTCGCAAGAACGTGGATTTCAAAATCTGCGAGATGCAGCACATCGCCCTCTTTTACGGTTTTGTCCGCCTGCATCGTGTACGGTTTGCTCCAGAGCCCGGAAAGATTTTCCTTTGGATCCCCCAGCAGGTGCTGCTCTTTTTCATGGACATAGACCGGGATATGGTACTTTTTCCGCAACGCATCCGCTGCCAGCATATGGTCGAAATGGCCATGGGTCAGCAGAATGGCCTCCGGGTCGCCGTCGATCTCGTCGATCTGGCGTTCAATCTCCAGCGGCGAATCGCCCGGGTCCACGATCAGCACCTTCTGGCTGTCCGGATTTTCCACAACGTAGCAGTTTGTCGAGAGCATTCCAAGTGCCCGGTAATTTACCTTTATCATACGCTTTTCTCCTTTTTATCCTCTCGATCTCTGAATATCGATCACGCTCTCCACCTGGCGCACCTTCTCGATGATGCTGTTCAGCTCTTCGTTGTTGTGCACGTCGAACGTCACATCGATGGAAGCCGTTCCCTGCTTGCTCGTTCTCACGTTCATCGCCGCAAGGTCGATCTTCCGCTCGGTAAAGATCTTGGAGATATCCACCAGAAGACCGGTACGGTTGTTTGCGTAAACGCTGATCTCCACGGTATAGAGAGAGCCGCCGTTGTCCTCTGCCTGCCATTCAGCATCAATGAGGCGCACCCGCTCAGATTCCGGCAGATTCAGGACATTGACACAGTCGGTGCGGTGAATGGTCACGCCGCGTCCTCTTGTGACAAAGCCCACGATCTCATCGCCCGGGATCGGATTGCAGCATTTTGAGAAGCGAACTGCCACATCGTGGATACCGCGCACGACGATGCCGCCCTTGCTCTTTCCAACCGGCAGAACCTTCTCTCCGGATGCCGCTTCGAGCACCTGCTCGTCGGTGATCTCTTTTTTATGCTGCTTTTCGTACGTCTCAATCAGCTTGTTGAGGACCTGGCCCTCTTTTAAGCCGCCGTGGCCGATGGCCGCAAGAACGGAATCCCAGTCGCGGAAGCCGTACTTTCTCATGACAGCCTCTTCGTACATCGGTTTCGTATAGATTCCAAGGTTTTTGCCCTTCAGCTTTGCATAGCTGGTGAGCATTTCCTTGCCTTTGACGATGTTGTCCGTCTTGTTCTGCTGGCGGAACCACTGGTTGATGCGGCTCTTTGCCTGGGAACTCTTCGCAATTTTCAGCCAGTCGCGGCTCGGTCCCTTGGAGTTCTGCGAGGTGATGATCTCGACGCGGTCTCCGTTGTGAAGTTCCGTCTCGATCGGCACGAGTTTTCCGTTGACCCTCGCTCCGACCATCTTGTTGCCGACCGCACTGTGGACGGAGTAAGCAAAGTCGATGGCACAGGAGCCGACCGGAAGCGTTTTGACATCGCCCGCCGGGCTGAAACAGTAAACATTGTCGGCAAACAGGTCGAGATCGCTCTTTAAGAGGTTCATGAACTCATGGTTGTCTGCCATGTCCTGCTGCCACTCCAGAATCTGGCGCAGCCAGGTCAGTTTTTCCTCTTCCTGCTCCGGTCCCGGTTTCTTGCCGTCGGAGGCCTCTTTGTATTTCCAGTGTGCAGCGATACCGTATTCTGCAATCCGGTGCATCTCATAAGTACGGATCTGGATCTCAAACGGCTGTCCGTTCGGTCCGATCAGGGTTGTATGCAGGGACTGGTAACGGTTTGGCTTCGGCATCGCAATGTAATCTTTGAAACGGCCCGGGATCGGCGTGTACATTTCATGGATGACACCGAGCGCTGCATAGCAGTCTTTGACGGATTCCACGATGATGCGGACCGCAAAGAGGTCATAGATCTGATCCAGCGTCTTGTGCTGGTTGACCATCTTTTTGTAGATGCTGAAAAAGTGCTTGATTCGTCCGTTGACATCTGCCTCAATGCCGGCCTGGTGGATATGACGGGTCACCTCTTTTACGATCGCATCGACAAACTCCTGCCGCTGCTCCCGCTTCATGCTGACCTTCTGCACCAGTTCATAGTACGCATCCGGCTCCAGATATTTCAGAGAAAGGTCATCGAGTTCGACCTTGATCTTGGAAATACCGAGGCGCTGTGCGATCGGGGCATAAATATCCATCGTCTCACGCGCTTTTTTCTTCTGCGTCTCCGGCGACCAGTACTGTGCAGTCCGCATGTTGTGCAGACGGTCCGCCAGTTTTACCAGAATAACACGGATATCCTTTGCCATCGCAAGGAACATCTTTCTCAGGTTTTCTGCCTGCTCCTCGACCTTATCCGCAGAATATTTCAGCTGTGCCAGCTTCGTGACACCGCTTACAATCAGGGACACCTCCGGGCCGAACTCCTCGGTCAGCTCTTCTTCGGTCATGACGGTATCTTCGACAACGTCGTGCAGAAGGCCTGCCGCGATCGACTCCTTGTCGAGCTCCAGATCTGCCAGGATAATTGCCACACAGAGCGGATGGATGATGTACGGTTCCCCGCTCTTTCTTTTCTGGTCCTTATGTGCATCCGCTGCCACGCGGTATGCTTTTTCGATCAGGGAAATATCGTCCGATGGATGATATTTTTTCACAGAAGCGATCAATTCCCCGTATAATTCCTCCGGACTTGTAAAATCGTCCGTCTTGCGGATTCTGGCTTCTGCCGCCGCCACATCCTTCTTTAATTCTTCTTCACTGATTCTTTTCTCTTCTTCCATATGTATCCTCCGCTCTCATGATTAACCCCTGCGTTTCGTTGGATACGTTATTTGCCATCGTAACGGATGACAGATTTTACATCATATTTTGCCAGTTTTTCGCGTCCTTTTAAGCCGGCAAGCTCCATCAGGAACACGATTCTGGTTACTTCGCCGCCGAGGCGCTCGATCATTTTTGCACAAGCCTCCACGGTACCGCCGGTTGCAATCAGGTCGTCGATGATGACTACCTTCTGGCCCGGTTTGATGGAGTCTTTGTGCATCTCGATCGTTGCGCTGCCGTACTCCAGGTCATAGCTCTCCTCGACGGTCTCCAGAGGAAGTTTTCCTTTTTTACGGATCGGCACGAACGGTTTGTGCAGATTGTAAGCAATCGGCATACCGAAAATGAAGCCGCGGGACTCGGTTCCGCAGATTACATCACAGTCTACTTCTTCTACAAAATGCTGCATCTCATCTATGGCAAGCTGCAGTCCGTCTGCGTCCTGCAGGATACTCGTTACATCTCTGAAAATAATACCCGGTTCCGGGAAATCCGGAATACTTCTTACGTAATCCTCTAACTTTTTTTCATAAAATATTCCTCCGTTTCGTCAAGGTTTGACAATTCACCTTACAGTATAGCATCAATATTCTTCTGCGTCAATTTTGTTTCCGATAGAAAACAGGGCAGAAAAATCAGGTATTTGCGGCTTTTCTGCATCTTTAAAAATAACTCTGGATATTGATCTGTAATTTGTCGCGTCCGTTCCACGTATCGATCGACGGATAGTACGCTACCGAGAGGGTTGGATGTGCATCCACGTATGCGGCGAACGCTTCTCCCTCGCCGAAATAGACACCATCCATCTGGTATCCGCCCGCATCGGCAAGCTGTACTTTCACCACGTTTCTATTCTTTCCAAAAATGCGGTAATTTAATACAGTCAGTCCTTTCTGTGCGAACAGCGGTTTCGTGTTGCCTTTTCCGAACGGCTCCAAGAGACTTAACTGGCGGATCAGATTTTTGGTGATGTAGGTGATCGGCATCGGCACATCGATCACAACTTTTTCGACGAAATCCTCTTCCGTCAGCATGGAATTATCGTTCAGTGCCCGGCGGAACGGTTCGATCATCTCCTCTCCTGCGAGGGAAAGGCCCGCAGCCATCGGGTGGCCGCCGAATTTCGTCATCAGTTCTTTGCATTTGCAGAGCTCCTCATACATCGAATACGCTTCGATCGAGCGGCCGGAGCCCTTGACGCCCTCCTCACTTCTGGTGAGTACGAAGGATGGTTTGTGGAAGTGCTCCCGCAGGCGACCTGCGATGATTCCGGCAAGGCTCTCGTGGCAGTCCGGCAGATAGACGACGAGGACTTTGTCGTTCTGCAGCGGGGAGGTTTCCACGAGCTCGATTGCTTTCGCCTCACCCTGGCGCGTCAGCTCTTTGCGGCTTTCATTCAGGTCTTTCAAGTCCCCGGCAAGCTTTGCGGCCTCCTCACGTGTCTTTGCGCAGAGCAGTTTTAACGAATGCTCCGCCGTGTCAAGCCGTCCCGATGCGTTGATGCACGGGCCGAGAACGAAGCCGATGTGATACGGTGTCACGTTTTCCGCCTCGATGCCCTGCACACGGATCAGCTCCTGCAGGCCGAGGTTCTGCGTTTTATGGAGCGCCCGAAGGCCGGCTTTTACAAAATACCGGTTTTCTCCCTGCAGATCCATCACATCACCGATCGTCGCAATGGCGACAAATTCCAGAAAGCGGAAGCTGTGCTCCTTTGGAATACCTGCTTTTGCCTCCATCGTCTGGATCAGTTTCCATGCGACGGCCGCACCGCAGAGGCCCGGAAACGGATAGGAACAGTCTTTCTGTTTCGGATTGACAACCGCGTCCGCTGGCGGCAGGATGTAGCGGCGTTCTCCGTTTTCATCCTCCTCAAACGGAACCTCGTGGTGGTCCGTCACAACAACCGTCATGCCAAGTTCTTTTGCCAGACGGATCTGACTGCCCGCCGCGATGCCGTTGTCACAGGTGACGATCGTGTCCCGCCCCTCATCCGCGGCAAACTGCACAAGATGCTCATTTAAGCCGTATCCGTCTGCAATCCGGTCCGGGATACGCACATCCGCATCGGCACCGAGATCTTTTAATCCGGTCAGCAGAATATACGTTGCCGTAACACCGTCGATGTCGTAGTCCCCGATGATGCGGATCGGCTTTTTCTCCCGAATTTTTTCAGCGATCAGATCTGCCGCGCGCTCCATATCCTTCATCAGCAGCGGATCGTGGAGCTGCTCCAGATCACCGAAGAGATACTCTTCGATCTCTTTCTCCCCGGTCACATCCCGGTTCCGGATCAGGCGGGCGATGACGGGATCGATGCCGAACCGGTCCGCAATTGCCTGGAAATCGGCGCGTTTTGCCGAAACTACCCAGCGTTCTTTCTTCATATGTTCTCCTCTTTCCTGTTAGCAGGAAACGCCGGACTTTTCCGGTCCGGCGTTTCTCTTTTTATGGTTTTTGCTGCTTTTATTTATTTTTTGTCTTATTCTGTACTGCTTTGGACGGCACATATTTGTTTTTTCCAACGTGCTTCATCACATACCACAGGGCACCTGTGATGCAGACAGAAGTGTAAGCTCCGCATACGATACCAACCATCAGAGGTGCTGCAAAGTCGCGGATGGAAGAAACTCCCATCACGAACAGAACAAAGATGGTGATAAAGGTGGTGAGGGAACTGTAAATGCTTCGGGTCAGGGTGTCCGTGATGCAGCGGTCAACCAGGGACTCGATCGGCTCTCTCTTTAACTCCGGCAGATTCTCACGGATACGGTCGAAGATGACGATCGTACTGTTGATGGAATAGCCGAGGATCGTCAGCATACACGCGATAAAGGTGCTGCCGACCGAAATACGGGATACCACATAGAATCCGAATACAATGGCGATATCGTGCATCAGTGCAAGGATGGCACTCGATGCGAAACGGATGTCGCGGAAACGGATCCAGATGTACAGCAGCATGCAGACTACAGCGATGATAACTGCTTTCATCGCATTCTGGCTCATTTCTTTACTTACAGTAGAAGAAATGTTGTCGAAAGTGATTTCAGAAGTATCGACACCGAAATTGTCTGCCATTGCCTGGTAAACCTGCTCACGCTCTTCCAGAGTCAGAGAACGTGTTTTGATGATGACATTGTTGCCTCCGACAACCTTTGTCATCTGAATATTGGAATCTTTTGTCACGCCTTTCCACAACCGGCTCTACCTCTTTGTCCAGCTCTTCGATGGAGTAATCCTCGTTGAACGGAACGTTGATGGAAGTACCGCCCTTGAAGTCAAGGCCGAAGTTCAGTGCGCTTCCCTTTGTCTGATGCATGAAAATCATGCTGGCCGGAACGGCAAGCAGCAGAATGCAGGAGATCGTGAAGAAGATCTTTCTCTTTTCCACAAATGGAAATCCCTTGCGCTCTTTCTTGGTTCCGTAGTATTTCGCATCCTTCAGTCCCATACCGTACAGGCTGTTGACCAGCAGTCTGGAAACAACCATGGCGCTGAACATGGAAAGAACAATACCAAGAGCAAGTGTCATGGCGAATCCGCGGACACTTCCGCTCGCAAGCGCATACAGAACAGCTGCTGCAATCAGGGTCGTCACGTTTCCGTCCAGGATGGCAGAAGCTGCCTTCTTGAATCCGTCGCGGATTGCCGCATGAACCGTCTTTCCGGCACCGATCTCCTCCTCGATACGGGCATAAATGATAACGTTCGCATCGACCGCCATACCGATCGACAGGATAACACCTGCGATACCAGGCAGGGTCAATGTCAGGTCAAATGCATTTAAAGCAATCAGATTCAGCTCAACATAGATGAGCAGTGCCCATCCGGCAGCAATACCAGGCAGGCGATATACGATTGCAAGGAAAAGGATAATCAGTACAATGCCGATCGCTCCCGCTTTTACGCTGGTGGAAACAGCTGCAGATCCAAGCTGTGCTCCAACGACGCTGGAGTTGATCTCCTCAAGTTTCAGGGAAAGGGAACCGATACGGAGGGTGGATGCCAGGCTGGTTGCTTCATCCCAGTCCATGTTTCCGCCGGAGATGACTGCAGTACCATCGGAAATCACAGCGTTTACACTCGGTACACTGACGAATTTTTCATCATAGTAGATACCGATGCTCTTTCCTGCGCTGTAGGCTTCCTGGGTTGCGTCTGCAAATTTTCTGTTTTCCTTCGTCGGTCATTTTCAGCTGAACGACGCTCTCGGTTGCTTTTGTGGTGGAGTTCTGCTGATGCATGGCTTCTGCGCTCTCCACATCTTTACCGGTCAGAACGACGGAGCCGTCCTCCTCGAGCTCTTCGATAGTTTTTCCGTTCAGAACGTACTCGCCGGTCGAGCTGTCGTAGGTGTAGTTTTCTGTTCCGTCATCGTTGGTCTGTTTGATGAAATACAGGCTTCCCGGTTTACCCATCTCTTCCAGAATGGTGGTTGCATCGGTTGCACCCGGGATTTCAATGGTGATACGGTTGTCGCCCTGCAGATATACCTGTGCCTCTTCGCTGTACTGCTGCGCACGCTGTTCCAGCTTGTAGCGGGTATCTGACATTTCTTCGTCTGTCGGGTTGTCCTTTACGGCCTGATAGGTAATGCTGACACCGCCGGACAGATCCAGACCCAGGTTGATGTTCTTCATCGAACCGGTTCCGGTAGGACCCCATCCTTTGATCATCGTCCATCCAAGAAGCACTGTTACAATGGCTGCCAGGACGAGTGCGATGATACTCTGTTTCTTCTTCATCATGTCGCGATTTTCCTCTTTTCTTTAATCTTCGGCCAGAGCTGCCTTTATCATCAATGCACACTCGATCCGTTTCTGCTGCATCTTGCATCCGGATCTCGTAAACATCGTTGATCTTACCTGTGAAATTGTAGGAGTTTGCCGCGCATCCGCCGCTGCAGTAGAACCGTGCAAAGCACTGGCTGCACTCCTTCTTGGAATAAACGTTGCATTTTTTTGAATTCGTTGACAGTTTCTGTCTTTTTCACGCCTTCGTAAACATTTCCGAGGCAGAAATCTTCCTGTCCTACGAACTGGTGGCACGGATAGAAATCGCCCCACGGTGTTACCGCAAGGTACTCGGTTCCGGAACCGCAGCCGGAAAGACGTTTATAAACACATGGTCCGCCGGTCAGATCGATCATAAAGTGGAAGAAATTGAAGCCTCTTCCCTCTTTTTCTCTCTTGATCATCTCTCTTGCCAGAATGTCGTACTGTTCGAAGATCACCGGAAGGTCTTCCTCACGGATCGCATAGTCCTCGGTCGGAGGCGCTACAACAGGCTCAACCGAGATCTGCTTGAAGCCGAGGTCTGCCAGATGGAGAACATCAGCTGCAAAGTCTGTGTTGTAATGCGTGAAGGTTCCGCGCACATAGTATTTATCCTGATGACGAAGCTCAGCGAATTTCTGGAATTTCGGCACGATCAGATCGTAGCTTCCGGCACCTTTGCGGAACGGACGCATGTGATCGTGAACTTCTTTTCTTCCGTCGATACTTAATACGACGTTGCCCATCTCTTTATTGCAGAACTCCATGACCTCGTCGTTTAAGAGAACACCGTTGGTGGTCAGGGTGAAACGGAAGTTCTTGTTATGTAACTTCTCCTGTTCTCTTCCGTAGGCTACGAGCTGTTTTACAACATCCCAGTTCATCAGCGGTTCACCGCCGAAGAAATCTACCTCGAGGTTTCTTCTGCTGCCGGAGTTTGCGATCAGGAAATCAAGCGCTTTTTTGCCGACTTCCAGGGACATCAGTGCACGTCTTCCGTGATACTCGCCCTCTTCTGCGAAGCAGTAACGACAGGCAAGGTTACAGTCGTGTGCAATGTGGAGGCAGAGTGCTTTTACGACGGTCGGACGGTTGGAAAACTGATCAATTGCGTTTTCGTAAATGTCTTTTGTAAAGAGCATGCCGTTATCTGTAAGTTCCTGAATTTCTTCTCTGGCTTCGGTGATGTCCTGCTCGGCATATTTACTGCTAAGCGCCTCTGCTGCCTCTTCTGCATTTTTTCCTTCGTTCATGCAGGAAAGGACATCGTATACGCAGTCATCCACAACATGGACGGAGCCGCTGTTGACGTCCAGCACCATGTTGAAGCCATTGCTTTTATATAAATGTATCACTGTGGTATTCCTTTCTATAACTCTCTCTTTTTTGATGTGCCTGGCAAAAAGAATGTTCCCAAATCCGGCGAAACCGGTTCTGGGAACACCTTTTTACTCGTCCTTATGGATTACTTTTACTTATGCTCGCAGCTCTGGTTGCCTACGGTGCAAGAAGTCTTACATGCGGACTGGCAGGATGTCTGGCACTCACCGTCATCCACCTTTTTTTTACAGTGTTCTGTAAGCTTTTTGTATTTAAAGTTTGATGTGTTTCATGGCACATTCCTCCTTCATTGTAGTTGACGCGCGACTTTTTTATAGTCTTCGGCCATTAACTCTTCCCATTATAGCATAGGTTTTTCAAATTTAAAAGTCTGTTTTTTGAAAAAATGTTCTGTTTTGTCCGCTTTTATCTGCCGTGTGCCGTCATTCCGCCTGCCATTCCGCCGACGGCACAGACTGCTGCCGCCCACAGAAGTCTTCCGGCTCCGGCAAATCCGCCCGGCAGGAAGACTGCGGAGACGATGATCAGAATGGCAAAATACACGATTCCAAAGCAGATGCCCCAGAGAAACCGCCGTTTTCCCGCCATGTTTCCTGCCATTCTTCCGCCGGAAAAGCTTGATGCCAGATAGATCACCACAATGCCCGCCTGCACCCAGCTTTCCTTCCAGGAAAATTTCCAGAGCAGGAAAGACAGCAGCAAAAGAAGAAGCACCGAGATCAGATAGGAAACGAGAAGAGCCTTCAGCCAGCTGATCCCGCTGCCCGCACCCACCGCCCATGTTTTCTTTTCTTCCATAAGAAAAAGCCCTCCCATACTGTAAATGTATGGAATGGCTTTTCCGGATATGCCTGTTTCTTTATTTTTCGTCAAACGGATGATTCTTTTTGAATTCCAGCCATGCGGCCATGCTCTTTGCGCGTTTCGCCTGCATCTGAAGGAATGCCATGCAGAACATAACGGCTGCAGAAAGTGCGGAGCTGATCGCCAGCGGAAGCACCATCGTCTCATCGCCGGTGTTGACCGGGATGCTGCGGATGCTTACAGTGGTCTGTGTCTTCTTCTGCGGAATCTTTGTGCTTCCGGTATTGGAATTGGAAGAGCTGTTGTTACTGCTGCTCTTCGACGGTGTGGCTGTCGGAGTCGGAGTGGATGTCTTATTCGTTCCGTAGTTGTCCGGTCCTACAAGGATCGTTCCTGCGGCACGCAGCGTACTTACGTCATCGGCTGCACTTGCTGTCATTTCACCGGCACTCAGGTTGGATTTCTGCTCTGCAGCTGCAAGCAGTTCATGCTCGCCTTCGTCCGCCGTCTCAGCTTCTGCTGTTTCCGTCTGCTCCTCTAATACAACGCTTCCGGACAGACTTACTGCCATCGGCTGGATCAAAAGAGAGACATCGGAGACCAGATAGCCTTCTTCTGTGCTGTCCGTACCGGATGGATTGGAAATTTCATCGAAATTTTTTACGGTTTCGTTTTCTTTCTGAATTTCATCTTTTACAAGGTCATCCAGATTTTCATCCTGTTTCCACTGGTCTGATGATGCATCATTTCCCGTTCCGTTCTGGTTATCCTGGTTTGTATCGTCCTGGTTTGTATCATCTGCTGCAGGATCGTCTTTTGCTGTATCATCCGGGGCAGGTGTCACGGTTGGATCTTCTGCCGGAGTTTCCGGATTCTCCGGATTTTCACTGTCATCGGTATTCTCGCCCGGTGCTGTCGTCGGAGTTACTTCCGGCGTTACGGTCGGTTCCGCATCCGGTGTCGGCGCTGCCGTTGGTGTATCCCCTGTATTTTCTCCGCGGTCCGCATCCGGTGTCGGAGTTGCCGTTGGTTCCTCCGCCGGCGTTACGGTCGGCTCTGCGTCCGGCGTTTCCGTCGGTTCTGCGTCCGGGGTCACCGTTGGTTCTGCGGTCGGCTCTGCATCCGGCGTTTCCGTCGGACCCGGAGTTGGTGTTACGGTATCTTCTGCCGCATCCGGTGCCGGAGACTCGCCTGGCGCAAGCGTTGGTGTTTCCGAAACCGTTTCTTTTGCTTTTTCTGCTGCCAGAACAGCCTCATATCCGGCTTCTGTCACCACGATTTCATCTGCCGCAAAAACGGTATCTGTTACTCTTCCCCAAAAGTCTGTTTTCTGCTGTTTCTTTCGATACGTTTCCAGCTCTTTTTCATCCATGCCGACGAATACCAGATATTTTTCTGCTGCTTCCTCCGCTGCGGTTTTGCTGGTATCTGCAGCAGTGTTTTTTTCAGTTGTTTTCCCATCCGCCTGCAGTTCTGCCGCTGCAACTGCAAGAAGCTCCTGTGCTTTTTCCACGGTTTTTACTGCTGTCTCTGCCGTTGTACCGTCTGCCGTATCATCGCCGGTTTTCAGATTCACATAAACGGCTGCCCGTTTTGTCTTTGTCTCTGTACCGTTCTCCGTTCCGGAGACAGTTTCGTTCTGTACTGCGCTTTTTTCCGTTCCTGCCGATGCGCTGGCACGAAGCGGAACTGCATCGGAAAATACCAGTGTGCCCGCAAGGACAACACCCATCACTTTCCATGCCTGTTTTTTCTTCATTGCGTTTCTCCTTATGTTCTCTTGGTCTATCTTAAAAAAATCTGTCTTTTTGTGTCATAATTTCGCATTACAGCATTATAGCACAAGAAAGAATCCCGCGCAAGGCTGAAGTCGCCTTGAAACGCGGGATTCGTGAATCACTTTCTTACGCAGCGAAACAGCAAGTGTTTCACTGCTGGGTGAACAGTAACGCGGGATTCTCATCTGCTTTTATCGCTTTTTAGTTTGTTTCTATTCTCGTTGTCGTGAGCTGATCCGGGGATAAATTCAGGATTTCCATAAACTCATCACCTGTGATCGTCTCTTTCTCATACAGATATTTTGCCAGCTCGTGGAGTTTCGGCATGTTATCTTTTAAGAGCTGCTCTGCTTTGTCGTACTGTTTTCTGACTGCTGCAACAACCTTCTCATCAATCTGTGCTGCTGTCGATTCGGAGCATGCCAGGGAAGTGTCACCGCCGAGGTACTGGTTCGTTACCGTCTCAAATGCAACCATACCAAATTCCTCGTTCATACCGAAGCGGGTGATCATGGATCTTGCCACCTTCGTTGCCTGCTCGATATCGTTCGAAGCACCTGTCGTGATGGAATGGAACACCAGATCCTCTGCCACACGGCCGCCGGTCAGCGTTGCAATTTTATTTTCCAGCTCTTCGCGGCTCATCAGGTTGTGCTCATCTTCATCCACCTGCATCGTATAGCCGAGGGCGCCGGACGTACGCGGGATAATGGTGATCTTCGTAACCGGAGCGGAATGGCTCTGCAGTGCTGCGACGAGTGCATGGCCGACCTCGTGGTAGGAAACGATCAGTTTCTCTTTGTCGGTCATGATCTTATTCTTCTTCTGGTATCCGGCGATGACAACCTCAACGCTCTCCTCCAGATCCGCCTGGGTGACGAATTTTCTTCCATCACGGACGGCACGGAGTGCTGCCTCGTTGATCATATTGGCAAGTTCTGCACCAGAAGCACCGGATGCCATACGTGCGATCGCATTGTAATCGACATTGTCGCCCACGCGGATGTTTTTCGCATGGACTTTCAGGATTTCCTCACGGCCTTTTAAGTCAGGCAGTTCAACCGGCACACGGCGGTCGAAACGGCCCGGACGAAGAAGTGCCGGGTCCAGGGAATCCGGACGGTTCGTCGCTGCCAGAATGACAACGCCTTTCTTTCCATCGAATCCATCCATCTCGGCAAGCAGCTGGTTCAGGGTCTGCTCACGCTCGTCGTTTCCGGAGAATCCGCCGCCGTCACGTTTTTTGCCGACGGTATCGATCTCATCGATAAAGACGATACACGGTGCTTTCTCATTTGCCTGCTGGAACAGGTCACGCACCTTCGCAGCTCCCATGCCGACGAACATCTCGACAAACTCAGAACCGGAAATGGAGAAGACGGACATTTGCCTCTCCGGCTACTGCCTTTGCAAGCAGCGTTTTACCGGTTCCTGGAGGGCCGACAAGCAGTGCTCCTTTCGGCATTTTTGCACCAATTTCTTCATATTTTTTGGGATTATGCAGGAAGTCAACAATCTCCTGTAAAATTTCTTTTGCCTCATCCTCTCCGGCAACATCTGCAAATTTAATGCCGGTTTCGGACTGTACATAAACCTTGGCGTTGCTCTTTCCAAAGCTCATCGCATTTCCCATGCCGCCCATCATCTTGCTCGTCATGCGTTTCATCAGCCACTGTCCGAGCGCAACCATCACAACGATCGGTATTACCCATGTTAAAAGAAATTCCATGAGTGGCGACATCTGCTCTATGATCGGCGTTCCGAATTCGGTAATACCTGCCTCATATAAACGATCTACCAGCTTGTAATCATTCATCATACCCGTCTTATAATAATTCGCCGGGCTTGATTTGTCGCTGAAAATAATCTCATTTGACTGGATCTGGACTTCGCTGATTTCGTTGTTATCTACCATCTGCAAAAAATTTTCCGTAATCAACTTCTGTTACTTTGGGCTCGAGAAGTCTCGGGAAAAGCAGAAGATTTAACAGCAGAATGACGATCAGCGCAATTACATAATAAAAAATTATGGTTTTTCGGTTTTGCACCTGCTTCATCTGTATCCCTCCTGTTTCTGATTTTCTTTCTTTTTAGTAGCATAAACTTTTCTTTCGCTAAAATCAATCAAATTCTGACATTTCATGAAACTTTTATACGTTTTTTATATTTTCGCTATAGAAAAGTAAGTTTCTTGCTTTTCCATCTGTTTTCGGCTATACTTGCGAAAGACTGGGAAAGTCTCTTTTTGAAATTTTGCCCCGAAATGACGGGGTTCATTCGATAAAAAAGCTATAGAAACGGAGGTTTTGTGTATGGGACACAGGTTTACATATGTGGTTTCGCCGGAGGAGGAACGGGAAAATCTGACTGTGGAATGGTTTCTCCGCCGGCATGGATATTCGCGCCATATTATTACGGGCTTAAAACGCACAGAGGACGGCATTTTCCGAAACGGCGTCCGCGCCTGGACGAGCCAGGCCGTGCACGCCGGGGATGTGATCGAAACGCACCTTGTCGAAACAGAACCCTCCGACGGAATTCTGCCGCGGCCGGTTCCGTTTTCGGTTGTGTATGAGGATGACGACATCCTCGTTGTGGATAAACCCGCTGATACGCCGATTCATCCGTCGATTGGAAATTATGAAAATACGCTGGCAAACGGCATTGCATGGTATTTTGAACAGAAAGGTGAACCCTTCGTCTACCGCTGCATCAACCGCCTCGACCGCGACACCACCGGCCTTATCGTACTCGCCAAGCACGCCTTAAGCGCCGCCGTCCTCTCCCAGGCCATGCGCTCCCGCGAAATCCACCGCACGTATCAGGCCTTCGCCCTCGGCGAAACCGCTGCATCCGGCACCATCGACGCCCCGATCGCCCGCCTCGACGGCTCCCTCATCCAGCGCACCGTCGACTTTGCCTCCGGCGAGCGCTCCGTAACCCATTACCGCACCCTCGCGCACTGCTCCGTTTTCTCCCACCTCGAACTCAACCTCGAAACCGGCCGCACCCACCAGATCCGCGTCCACATGGCTTACATCGGCCATCCGCTGCTCGGCGATACCCTCTACAACAAAACTCCCGGCACTTTCCCCCGCCAGGCACTTCACTCTGCATCGCTCTCCTTCGTCCATCCGATCACCGGAGAACCCTTAAACTTCCACGCACCACTGCCGGAAGATATGCAAAACCTGCTGACATAAACCAACCCCCGTGAGTTGCCGCTCACGGGGGTTTTGTTGTCCCTGATGGAACTGTCATGTCTTTTTGCCGGTGACATTGTATCATACACAAAATTTAGTTTCAATCATCATTTTCATACAGTTCTGATTCTTGGTACTTCATCGATATGCAAATATTTGCTGATGCATTTCACAATCACATCATGATCCGAAACCTGTCCCATGCCGGACACTGCTACGGTCGCCACAACGCCGACTTCTTCCACGCAGATCGGAAAACCTCCGCCCAGCATTGCGTATTCCTTCGGGTCCAGTACCATCTGTTTTACGCTCTCCGGCGCATTCGTCGCTGCCATGTAGAGCTGCAGCGAACTCCGCTCCGTCAGAAGCACCGAATTGCTCTTCCGTCTCATCAGCTCCACATTGTGCGGCGTAATGCCGTTATCACAATACTGGAATACAACTTCCCCGTTGCTTCTGCGGATCATGATGCCAACCTGTGCTCCGCGCCGTCTTGCCTCCATCAGGATCATCGTTCCCAGTTCCCATGCGTCTGCATTTGTAAAATGCGTAAACTGCAGAATATCCTCCTGCATATCGAGCACTTTCATCAGTTCATCCATTGTCATTGTCATACTTTTGCCCCGTCCTTTCTGCCATTTTATATTTTTTTAGCTTTTTGCCCATCGTTTTCTGACTTTCAGTTTATCATTTTCCCAAATTCAAGTCAAGCCAGCCACCACCGGCATTGGCTAACACGATATCACCGAAAAGCAAAAATTCCACGCCGCAGAAGTTCCCTCCCACAGCATGGAATTTCTCATTTTTATTTTTCTACCATAATACACTTCCGCGGGCAGTTCTCCGCGCAGAGGCCGCAGCCCGTACATTTTGCCGGGTCGATCTCCGCGCGCTGATCCACAACGTGAATTGCATCCGACGGGCAGTTCTTCTCGCACTTCTTACATCCGATACAGCCGATCTCACACGCTGCCATCACCGCCTTGCCCTTCTCGGTTGAGCGGCATTTCACCGTGATCTTCTGCTCATACGGAATCAGGTCGATCAGATTTCTCGGACAGGCCCTCACGCAGGCACCGCATGCCTTGCACGCTTCGCCGTCCACAACGGCAATGCCGTTTTCAATATGGATCGCATCAAACTTACATGCCTTCACGCAGTTTCCAAAACCAAGACATCCGTTTCCGCAGCTCTTCGGACCGCCGCCCGGTACAAAAACGGCGTAGGAGCAGTCCCTTGCACCCGTGTATTCATACTTGTTCTTTGCCACGTCACACGTACCGGCGCACCGTACCACTGCTTTTCTGCGCTCCTGTGCTCCGGCTTCCTGTCCCATAATGGCACCGATCGCTGCCGCAACCGGCGAACCGCCGACCGGACAGACCGAAATCGGGGCTTCACCCTTTACCACTGCAGCCGCCGCTCCGTCACAGCCCGGGTAACCGCAGCCGCCGCAGTTGTTGCCCGGCAGCGCTTCACGGACCTTCGTCTCGCGCTCGTCCACTTCCACATAAAACTTCTTTCCGGCAATTCCAAGGAGAATACCAATCAAAAGGCCGGTTCCACCCACCATCAGGGTGGCTGCTAAAATACCATTCATCTCTTCATCCCTCCTAGATCATTCCGGAAAATCCCATAAATGCCATTGACATCAGCATAGCCGTAAGAAGAACGATCGGCATTCCTTTGAATGACTCCGGGATATCGTTGTACTCCATCTTTTCCCGCAGGCCGGCCATCAGCACCATGGCAATCGTAAAGCCGATTGCGGTTGCCAGACCGTAAACCGTACCCTGCAGAATCGTGTAATCCTTCTGTACGTTGATGAGTGCCACACCGAGTACCGCGCAGTTTGTTGTAATCAGCGGAAGGTAAACGCCGAGCGCTCGATACAGAGACGGAATCGTCTTTTTCAGGAACATCTCAACGAGCTGTACCAGCGCCGCGATGACAAGAATGAAAACGATCGTTTTCAGATAATCAAGTTCTGCCGGTGCCAGGATAAATTTGTAAATCAGACTTGTCACAAATGAAGAAATCGTGAGGACAAAAATAACCGCTCCGCCCATGCCGGCCGCCGTATCCATCTTTTTGGAAACACCGAGGAAAGCACAGATGCCGAGGAACTGGCTTAAGACAACGTTGTTCACCAGCGCCGCACCGATCGCAATTAAAATCAGTTCTTTCATTTCGCTTCCTCCTTTCCTTTCACAGCCTGGCAGTACGCCTTATTGGCGCATGCCATACAGCCGGTCTCTTCTGCCGGGACTGCCGGTTTTCCGGTTTTCTCTGACTTCTGGCGTTTGATGCGGTTCTGCACCGCAACGAGCATTGCCAGCACAAGGAATGCACCCGGCGCCATGATGAAGATGTTGACCGGCTCGTAAGCACTCGGCATTACCTGGATACCGAACAGGGTTCCGGCTCCGATCAGCTCACGAAACATACCGATCAGGGTCAGGCCGACGGTAAATCCAAGGCCCATGCCGATACCATCAAATAAAGACGGGATCGGACCATGTTTTCCAGCATATGCCTCGGCGCGTCCCAGGATGATACAGTTTACAACGATCAGCGGGATGTAGATGCCAAGGGCGGAATAGAGTGCCGGAATAAAACCTTCCATCAAAAATTCCACGATGGTTACAAACGATGCCACAACAACGATGTATGCTGGCATACGCACGCCGTCCGGGATGATTTTCCGAAGCAGGGAAATCATCAGGTTGGAGGCGGTCAGGATGACCATCGTCGCAAGGCCCATGCCGATACCGTTCTTTGCAGAAGTGGTAACCGCAAGCGTCGGACACATACCCAGCATCATGACGAAGGTCGGGTTTTCTTTTATGATACCATTATAAAGCCGTTCCAGCGGCGTATCTTTTCTCATGAGTTCCCTCCCTCTCCGGAAAGCAGACCGGATTCGTTGCAGTAGTTAAAACAGCAGATTCCTGCATTGACACCGTTTGTTACAGCGTTCGTTGTCAGAGTTGCTCCGCTCAGCGCATCGATTTCATCATCCGCGGATGCGCCGGATTTTGTGTAGGAGAATGCTTCTACGTTTTTATCCTTGAACTGATTCTTGAAATCGTCTGTGTCGGCACGCATACCAAGGCCGGCCGTCTCGGAAAGTGACAGGAAAGAGATTCCTTTTGTCGTTCCGTCCGATGCAATTCCCATCGAGAACTGCATGCCGCCGCCATAGCCTTCGGTTGTGGAGATGATCTCAACCAGGCCGATCGTCGCGCCGGATGCGTCTTTTGCAAGCAGCAGTTCGTCAATCGTCTGTGCTTCAAAACCGTGGCCGATCAGTGCTGCCGTAAGCTCTGCCTGTTGTGCATCGCTCATTGTTACTTCTTCAAAGGAAGCTGCCTCCGGGAATACGTTCTGACAGGATTCCTGTTTTTCTTTTTCCTGCTGTTTCTGGATCGGCTCTAAGGTTACCTGGTGGGCCGCACCGAGAAGCAGGCCGGCAATCAGCGTAATCGCCGCAAGAATCAGTGCGTTTTTTATAATTTTGTTCATGCTTTTTTCTTGCCTCCTCTTCCGAATCCAACCGGCACGGTCACGCGCTCAATGAGCGGAACCAGAAGGTTGGTAAAGATGATGGCATAGGAAACGCCCTCTGCCGAATTTCCAAAGATACGGAATACGCCAGTCAGAAGTCCTAAAATGACCGCGTAGATATACTGTCCCTTCTTTGTGATCGGGCGGGTAACGTAATCGGTTGCCATGAACCATGCGCCGAGCATCAGACCACCGCCAAAAAGATGCGCGCCAAGGAAGTTGATATCAAAACCGTGGCCGCCGAAAATCAGGGCAAATAAAAGCTCTGTTCCGATGTAGATGAGCGGAATATTGAGGTCAATCACATGAATGCAGACAAGGAAAATGCCGCCAATCAGAAGGGCCAGTGCGGAAGTCTCACCGATCGTTCCGGCCGTATTCCCAAGGAACATGGACAGCAGATTCACCTGCTCTCCTGCTTTTGCTGCGGCGAGCGGTGTCGCACCGGATACAGTATCCACGAGGTGTGCGGCTGCCGGGGCAGCGAAGTTTGTCATATGACCCGGGAAGGAAATCAAAAGGAAACATCTTCCTGCAAGCGCCGGGTTCATGATGTTCTGGCCAAGACCGCCGAAAAGCTGTTTTACAACGAGAATTGCAAACACACCACCGATCACCGGCATCCAAAGAGGTGCCTGCACCGGCATGTTCATGGCCAGCAGAAGACCAGTTACCAGTGCACTGCCGTCGGCAATCGTCACCGGTTTCTTCATTCCTTTTTCATACAGATATTCCGTCAGGGGACAGACTGCCATCGAAATCACAATCAAAAGCAGTGCCCGAAGGCCGAAATTCCAGATTCCCACGCAGACTGCCGGGGCAAGGGCAAGCAGGACGGCAAACATGATTTTATCCGTCGTTACCTTGGACCGTGCGTGCGGGGAAGATGATACGTGTAATAATCCATTCATATGTAAGGTCCCCCTATTTCTTCTTTCTCTTTGCCAGAAGCACTTTACGCATTGAGCTGATCTCCTGCGTCAGCGGACGTCTTGCCGGGCAGATAAAGGAACAACAGCCACATTCACAGCACTCCATTCCGCCGTATTTCAGGAACTTCTCTTCCTCTCCGTGCTCCGCAAAAACGGAAAGGCGGGCCGGAAGAATCTGACCCGGACAGACGGAAACGCAGCGTCCGCAGTTGATGCAGGCAGATGGTGCCAGCGCAGATACTTCATCCTCCGTAAGGCAGGTCAGTGCAGATGTTGTCTTGGTAACAGGAACATCCATTGTAAACAGGGCTCTTCCCATCATCGGGCGCCGCAGATGATCTTGACCGCCTCGTTTTTCAGACCGCCTGCCTGCTCTAAAAAGTTCGGACAAGAGCATGCCGACCGGTACTTCAAAGTTGCACGGATTCTGTACAGCATCTCCCGTCACGGTAACGATACGGCTCATCAGCGGTTCGCCGAAGCGGACTGCCTGGTAAATAGCAGTCACGGTATCAATGTTATCCACGATACAGCCCGCGTCCGCCGGCAGCATGGAGGAATTTACCTTTCGTCCCGTTGCTGCATAGATCAGCATACGCTCGGCACCCTGCGGGTATTTCGTTTTAAGCTCCAGAACCTCAATGTTATCCTCCGGAAGCACCAGCTCACGGAACTTCGCGATACAGTCCGGTTTGTTGTCTTCAATGCAGATGACTCCCTTTGCCCTCGGAAACATATGCAGCATGATTTTTAAGCCTCCGATCACCTTTTCCGGCTCTTCGAGCATTCTGCGGTAGTCGCTCGTCAGATACGGCTCACACTCTGCTCCATTGACGAGAATGTGGTCAATCGCTGACGGATCTTTCGGGGATACCTTGACGTGTGTCGGAAAGCCTGCACCTCCCATTCCCACGATTCCGGCCTCTTTGATCTTGTTCCGGATCGTATCTGCGTCGAGTTTTTCCCAGTGCGGGCACTCCTCAAATGTTTCTTTTTCATACAGCCCGTCGTTCTCCACAACGATACAGTCTACCGGGGAACCGGCTGCGGAAACTTTTTTCTCAATTCCTTTTACCGTGCCGGAAACCGATGCGTAAACAGGAGCCGAAACAAATCCTCCCGCTTCTGCGATTTTCTGTCCCTCTTTTACATGGTCGCCTTTTTGTACGGTCGGCACAGCAGGCGCTCCGATGTGCTGTGACACTGCGTAATACAATAAGTTGCCCGGCTGCGCTTTGACAATCGGTTTGTCCTTGGAGAGCTCTTTTCCCTCGTACGGGTGAACGCCGCCATGAAAAGTATTTCTTTTCTTCTGAAACATGCTTTTCACCTCATCCTTTCTCTTTTCTATGCTGCATTTATCAATTCACAGCCTTTTTTCGGTTTTTTATGCAAAAAGGCTGGTGCATTGCCCTGATTATTTCGGTTATTCATATCGGACTTCTTTTAACAGGAGTCCGCATGCCGGTGCAAGAAAACCCGCACTTTCGCGGTTTTTTGCTTTGAGAAGCTCCATCATTGATGCGATATCCCGTTTTCCCATCCCGGCCTCCACAAGTGTTCCGGTCAGGATCCGCACCATGTGGTACAGAAAACCGGTTCCGGTATAGGAAATGATAAGAATCCCGTCTTTCTCGCAGAAATCAATTCCGGTAATCGTCCGTACTGTCGATTTTTTCATACGTTTGTTGGCACAGAAGCTCCTGAAATCATACGTTCCGATAAACGCTTTCGATGCTTCTTTCATTTTTTCCACATCGAGCGGTGCTTCCGGAAAATACACGTATTTCCGCTCGAAAACATGCTTTCTGCCATCGATCACGATACGGTATTCGTATGTTTTGTCCACCGCATTCAGACGGCTGTGGAAGCGCTCCGGCATCCGCGCGAGGCTGGTAACTTCGATGTCTTCCGGCAGATAATGGTTGATTGTCTGCAGAAGTTCTTCATCGGATAGATCCGTATGGAACTTTGCATTTGCGACCTGTCCCGCCGCATGGACGCCGGCATCGGTTCTGCCCGCGCCGTGGATCTCCACCGGCTCTCCTGCGATCCTGGACAGCAGCGTTTCGAGCTTGCCCTGAATCGTGTTGTCCGTATTTCCCTGCTTCTGCCAGCCGTTATAGCGCGTGCCATCGTACTGCAGGATCATTTTATAATTCATCTTTTTCTTCCTTTCAAATCATTTTTCTCCAGAAATGGGCTTTTCAGAACCATTTTCTTCTTTACAAAGTGGCCGCTTATCATTCGGCATCCATGCTTTTCTCAATCAAAAAGCTCCGTAACGCTGGACTTCGCGCCAGATTTGCTTCAAACAGCACCACTTCTGCTCCGCCCGGAAAGCTGTTCTGTAAAAATTCAGCGGCACGGCGGATCTGCAGTTTCACATTCTTTACTTCCTTCTCCACTTTTTCCCTGTTCCAGTTCACATACCGTTTCAAAAAGCTCTTTCATCTGATCTGAATCGGTTTTAGCTGATCATTTTTTAGCGGTCTCCTTTCGAGTTTTTTTAACTTTTTCAAGACCCGCGCATTCGTTTCTTCCTCGTCCTTTTTTCAGCAGTCCCTGCTTTTTGCACACTGCAAATCCCTGCTCTTTCTGCCGCAGCCAGGATGCGTATGTCTCATCTTTTTTCTGCCTGCAAAGCCCGGTAAACTGGCGCAAGCACTCGGAGAGTTCCTTTGCCGTGTGCTCCTGCTTCTGGCAGGCGGATGCCTCTTTCTGAAGTGCCGCATGAAACAGAGACAGCAGTACAGATCGCTCTTCTGCGGAACCGTTTTCTGCCATCTTCATTTTTTTCTGCCATGATTTCTCCGGAAAATGCACTGGTCAAAATCTCCTCCACACCGTAATCCTGTCCATATTTTTCGTAAATCCTGTAGTACGAGTTGAATTCCTCCGCCGTCTTTTCTTCCTGCAAATATTGTCCGATCAGTGCTTCGTCGACCGGAAAATGCAGGATTTCATAACTTTTCAGCACGGCCGACAAATCCTCCCAGCCGCGTGCTGTCACAAAACGCTTCTCATCCACTTCCTGCGAAACAGAATAAAAATGGTCACTGTGTGCCATAAGGTACGTTGTCACGGCGCTGTGGATCTGATTTTTCTCTGCGTAGGAGAGCCAGACGGAAAGCTCGGGAAGCACCTCGATCTTCCGCACACGGTCAAGCGTTGCCACATCAAATTCCCGCACAGATTTATTGTATTCCGGCGGATTTCCGGCGGCCACGATCAGCCAGTCATCCGGGATGTGCTGATTGCCGAATTTTTTCTCCTGCAAAAGCTGCAGCATTACCGGAGCGAGGGTCTCGGAGACGCAGTTAATTTCATCGAGAAAGAGGATACCCCGCTTCTTTCCGGTCTGCTCCATGCAGTCATAGATCGAGGCGATGATCTCGCTCATCGTGTATTCCGTTGTATGTACCATTTTCCCTTCGATTCCACGTGTGCAGATCTCCGGAAGGCCCATGGCACTCTGACGCGTATGGTGTGTCATCGTGTAGGCGACAAGCCCCACACCGCACTCTTCTGCGATCTGCTCCATAATTGCCGTTTTTCCGATGCCCGGCGGGCCGATCAGGAGAATGGGACGCTGCTGCCGGAGGGGAACCAGCGGAAAACCAATTTCATCTCTTGCAAAGTATGCGCGCAGGGCTTTTTCAATTGTCTCTTTTGCTTCTTGTATGTTCATATGTTCTCTCTTATCTTGTGCACTCTTTATGTACTCTCGAAATCTTTCTGTGTTTGATTTTGCGAGATGCTTTTTTGTCAGTTGTGTTCAAAGAGTACATTCTTCTGTCAGCAGTTTTTTTGCCCATTTTGGGACAAGATTCATTTTTTCGGTCTGTCTGACAAAGACAAATGCCGTCTCGTAATCTGGCTTTTGTTCGGGATAAATTCCGTCTCCGTCGGTAAAATAGATCAACGCTTTTAAGTTTCGGAATACATGCTGTTTCCGCAACTCTTCCACTTTCTGAAAGACAGGACGGAAATCGGTTCCGCCTCGGCCCTTGATGGTAATTGTTTCACGGTAAGCTTCCCATTCTTTCGGTGAATGGATCATCGTGACATCCTGCACGAAGCTGTCGCACTGGATCAGGCAGACGTTCCAGCTGGAAAAGAAGTTTTCTTTTTCTTCAAGAATGCTGCGCGTCTCACCAAGGAACTTTGCTACAATTTCTTTTTTGCACGAACCGGATGTGTCGATCGCGATAACCAGCTCTTCGAGACGGTTTCCCTCGCGCGTCTCCGGCGGCTCGATGAAAGGGAAATTTCCGTAATACATAAGCCCATAATGGTAAGCGACTGGATCGAAGCTGTCGAGATCCAGCTCCATTTCCTCGCGGGTAACGGTAAAGCGTTTCAGGAAGCGGCGGTAATCGTACGCTCTTTTTTCGATCCCGGACAGGGTTTCTTTTTTTCCACCACGGTTCTGGCCTCGCCGCAGGCCGCCGGTGCCGTAGTTTTCCGCCAACTTGCGGGAAGCACGTTTCCAGACTGATTGAAAAGACTCGATAAGTTCCGGCTCTTTTCCCGGCACCAGCCATGAAACCGGAGACTGTTTTTCTTTTTCCGGCATCAGCCATGAAACCGGGGGCTGTTCTTTTTTTTTCCGGCTCCGGTGTTTCTTTCCCAAACCGGCGGATGCATTCCAGCAGCAGGTGCTGATAGCCTTCCTTGAGGAACGATGAATTTTCGGCACACATGCGGAGTACAAAATCGGAGTTAAAATATATCGTATGACCGTCGGATGTGATGGCTTTTGTCCTGTCGGATGGCTGATGCTGAAAGAAAAGAATCGCTTCACCAAGTTCCGGGTACAGCCAGCAGAGGTTTTTGCGGGCTTCTTCGAAAAGCCGGAGCGCCAGCGCTTCTTTTTCTTTTGTGGGCTTTCTTTTTGAAACGCAGCTTCTGTTTTTCTGCTTTCCGTATTCTCCTGCATCGGATCCTGTGAGCTCCGGTTCAGGAGAATGCGGAAGGCCTGCCATTTCTGCTGGTCGGCAGCAAGGTTGAGAAAACGTTTTCGGTCTGCATCGGACAACCATCCGGTCTGCAGAATACGTTCCAGCTTTGAAAAATCATCCTCACGAATCAGCATTTCGACAGCGGGACGGATGCGTTTCCGCAGGTATGCGGTATATGCGGCTCGCTGTTCTTCCGGAAGATCCTGCAATTCACAAAAGCCGGAAAGTGCAGCCCGGAGGCGCTGCTGTTCGGATGTCGTCGTTCTGAAACTACTCCAGTCATCCATTTTATTCACTCCCTTACTCGTCGCGTTTTCTCACTTGCACTCAATCTTACGCTGCCGCGTAAGCGACATTCGTCGTTCGCCAACTGAAAATAAATTTTCATTTGGCTCACTTGCACTCATTATATCGTCATTTTTGAGCATTGACAATGTTGGATCGTGTTATTTTTTCACACTTTTACCATATTTTTATGATATACTTGATATTATAAAATACGATTGCAGTCGTAAAAGCGCAAAGGAGATCCTTTTTATGAACAAAGAAAACAGAAAAGCTGCCAGGGAACGGCGTGCCAAAGAGCGGGAGCACGAAGCGAAAGTAGCGCATTACAAAAAGATCTGGAGCTGGGCCGGACCAGCTCTGATTGTCGTTGTGATCGTCGGCCTTATTATTGCCAGCGTACTCGATTCCAAACGACTCTCTGTCAAAAGTGCCTCGGAGGATACCGCAGCCTCCTCATCAGCCTCCACTTCGGCTTCTGCCTCTTTGCAGACCGACACTTCCCTCACCATTGAGGACGGTGATACCGTCAATATCGACTATGTCGGCTCCATTGACGGCGTGGAATTTGAAGGTGGAAACACAAAAGGAAACGGCGCTGATCTTGTGATCGGCTCCCACACTTACATCGATGACTTTGAAGAACAGCTCATCGGCCATCACCCGGGCGACAGCGTAGATGTAACCGTCACTTTCCCGGAAGACTATTGGAAAAGACGAACTCAATGGAAAGGAAGCTCTTTTCAAAGTTACCATCAACGGCATTTATAAATAGAACAATCCAAAAGACATCCCCCGCAGATTTTCCGTCTGCGCCGGATGTCTTTTTCTTATTATTTTTTGTTAAGTTTTTTTCAAAGGCGCTTCGATGTATTAAAAAAAGTACATCTTCTTATTCCACAATTTTGTAATACGCCCGCGCCGTCAGCACATAGACGATCAGGTAAACCACGGCAAACGCCGCAATCGTAATCGCTGTTGCAGCCAGGAACAGATTGCTGTCCGGGAAATTCAGCATTGCCATGATACGCCTGGTCAATGGAAACGCTACCATTGTATGCACCACGGCCACCGCGAGCGGCATGAAAAAGACCGTTACCACCTGTGACTGAATCGTCTGACGGATTTCTTTGCGGCTCATGCCGACCTTCTGCATAATCTGGAACCGTTTTCGGTCATCGAAGCCTTCTGAAACCTGCTTATAATAGATAATCATAACGGCACCCATCAAAAACAGCGCACCGACGAAAACACCTAAAAACAGAAGTGAACCATACAGACTGTAAACCGTATTGCGCTCTTTTTCGCGCACTTCCACCCATCCGTTAAAAGATGACTCCGTCAGTATCGTCTCAATCTCATCTCCAACAGTGATCTGTTCGCCAGCATCCCCGATAAGATCCAGAGCATATTCCCAACTGTATCCTTCTGGCTCCTTTCCCTGCACAGCTGCATACGCTTCCTTTGCTTCCTTGTTCCGCGTCACCACCGTCATTGTCTCATACACCTGCGTCTTCTCATCCAGAATGTACGATTTCTTATCGGTATTCCATTTTTTTACTTCATACGTCTGATTTCCCAGTTCAATCGTGTCATATCCATAATTTTTCTGTTTTTCCTGAAAAACCAGAGCCTGCCCTGGTTCCAGCTCTACCTGTTCGCCGGTTACCTGATTGTACTCCGACTCTTCCATGATTTTTATCAGTGTGCTCGCCGCAGCATCATCTGACTGTGTTTTTTCTACTTTGTTTCTATCTACAACAGCAAGCATAACATAGTATCTCTGATCACTTTCATACTTTTTTCTGAGCTGCTTTTCTTCCAGATGCTGATCAATCCCAGTTTTCACTTCCTCTATCATCTTCTGACTGACCGGTTCCACCGTCTTCATAATGCCGCTCACGCCAGTATTTGCTTCGATCGAAATCTGATGTGGAAACCGCGTATAGGTAACCTCCTCAATCCCCGTCCACAAACATGTGCTGATGGAGATAACCAGAAGCACACCCGTTGACAGAATACAGATATTCGCAAGACCGACCGCATTTTGCTTCATGCGGTACAGCATGCCCGAAATGCTTGTAAAATGGCGTGTCTGGTAATAGTAATTCTTGTTTTCTTCAGAATTTTCAAAAATGCAATACTTCCAGCAGAAAACAGGCAGTACGTTCCCACCATAACCAAGGCGATTGCATTAAAAAACTTATCAAGTGCGTCCATCGAGGATTGGCTGGTCAGAGCCAGATAATAGCCAACACCAAGAAGCATGAATCCAAGAACCGCCGTCAAAAGCTTCGTTTTCGGTTCCCGCTCACCCTGCGCGCCGCCGTGCAGCAGTTCGACCGGCTGTGAGACGTGGATCTGGCGAAGGCTTAAGAGAAAATTGATCACAAAAGTCAGGCCGAACAGCAGCATCGTACTTCCCACGGCTTTTGCACTGAACGCAAAACCAATTGTTCCGTTCAGTCCGGTCAGCTTCATCAGCACCAGAAACAGCAGGCGGTACAGCAACACACCGAGCAGAATACCGATTCCAAGCGATGCCGCCCACAGATACAGACTCTCAAAAAAGAGGATCTTCGCCAGATGCTTTTTCTCCATGCCGAGAATCTGGAACAGACCGAACTCTTTTTTTCTTT
>ENA-OQEL01000130-OQEL01000130.1-human-gut-metagenome-genome-assembly--contig:-NODE-130-length-29322-cov-3.716356_pt1 | contig 29322 bp, 37 predicted proteins | sample MGYA00242796_ERZ504637 | MGnify/ENA primary metagenome ERZ504637 (study PRJEB26092, sample SAMD00036306) | human gut metagenome | host: Homo sapiens | study: EMG produced TPA metagenomics assembly of... | reverse complement strand
CCAGGGCGAGAGTGCAACACTGCGCGCGAAATCTGAAGACTTTTGAGTACGAAATTACAGATTCTGAGGGAATCTACGCATAAGGGGAGCAGGCAGTGATGTGAGGGAGTAAAAGAAATAAGGGGAAAACAGGGCGAACGCTGAGAGGGAAGCAGCTTCGCCCTGATTTTTTCGTTGCACTGCATATCAATAATTGAGCCAGTGAACCGTAACAGTGAACCAAGTTTTCCATGATATTTAAAGTTCATTGCGCTAGGCAAAAATATACAGGGATGGCGTATACTGAAAGAAAGTATGATTCCGGGAAAATGAGGCGGAAATACGAAAGAGGAAAGGGAAGCGGGGGAACATATGGAACCTATGAAAAAGGGACATCACCGTCTGGAAGTGATGTCACATTATTATGGAAAACGGATACAGCAGGATATGAGCAACTTTGTCAAATGGATCCTGCTGGCACTTCTGATCGGTGGAGTGGTTGGCGGTGCCAGCAGTTTATTTGCCGGGTGTCTGAGCTGGGTGACACAGTTTCGGGCAGACAGACCGGCGGTTGTTTTATTATTGCCTTTTGGTGGTCTGTTGATTGTATTTTTATATCAGAAGATTGGAAAAGAGGACAGAGGAACAAACCAGGTACTCTCTACGATCCGGTCGCAGGATGAGGTCCCGCTTCGTTCAGCACCACTGATTTTTATCGCTACAGCATTGACACATCTGCTTGGTGGTTCAGCAGGCCGGGAAGGTGCGGCGATCCAGCTTGGAGGAAGTATCGGAAATCAACTGGGACGGTGGATCCATCTGGATGAGGAAGACCGCCATGTGATCGTTATGTGCGGGATGAGTGCTGCGTTTTCGGCTGTTTTCGGTACGCCGATGGCGGCAGCGGTATTTGCCATGGAAGTGGTCAGCGTAGGTGTGATGTACTATGCGGCTTTGCTGCCCTGTGTGGTGGCATCGCTGGTTGCTTATGATTTTGCGGGAAGTTTCGGAATCCATCCGGAGAATTTTCATGTCACGGGAATCCCGGCATTTTCGATGGAAAACGGGATTAAAATGGGCATCATCGCCGTAGGCTGCGGTGCAGTCAGTATCCTTTTTTGTCTGTTACTGGAATATGTGAGCAAGGGATATGATAAATGGCTGAAAAATCCATATCTGCGTGTCTTCGCGGCGGGCTGTCTGGTAGTAGTCCTGTACTGGATCCTTGGGACAGATCGGTATATGGGTGCGGGTAATCAGCTGATCGAGCAGGCAGTGGAACATGGACAGACGCAGACCTTTGACTTTTTCTGGAAAATGCTTCTGACAGCACTGGCGATGCGTGCAGGTTTTCGAGGGGGGGAGATCGTTCCTTCATTTGCCATTGGTGCCACTTTTGGCTGTCTGGCAGGACAGATAATGGGATTTTCACCGTCTTTAAGTGCAGCCGCCGGGATGACCGCTGTGTTCTGCGGTGTGACGAACTGCCCGGTTACTTCTATACTAATAGCCTTTGAGTTGTTTGGCTTCCAGGGCGTTTCGTATTATCTGCTGGCTGTGGCGGTCAGCTATGCAGTGTCCGGATATTACGGACTGTATAAAGACCAGACGATCGTGTACTCAAAATATAAGGCGAAATATGTAAACCGGCATACGAAGACCTGATAACTAATTAAAAAGCGAACTTCTACCTTGATGTTGTGGCAAACAAAGTAAGGGCGGAAGTTCGTTTTTCATTTACGTGGGCAACGAGTCAAAGTCCGTGCTTCCATGAGACCGGATACATTGTTTTCGAAATAACTGAATCATTCATTTGTCTGTGAGACGATGTACCAGACGAATGTCACGGAAGGACACAAAATCTTCACAAAAAAAATCAGCACTCCCCCTTGACGAGTGCTGATTGAAGTGTTATATTACATCTAGAACAAAGGAAGGGAACAAAAAGAACGAAGAAAAAGTTCGAAAGCTCCTGAAGCATCCCAGTTCCAAAGAAACAAGGTAATAATACATGATGAATAAAAAGGAGAGATGACTTATGTTGATGCCTAGTATTTTTGGAGAGAATTTGTTTGATGACTTTTTTGATGATTATTTTCCGTTCGATACCGACAAGGAACTGCACAAAGCAGAGGAAAAAACTGTACGGCAGAAGAGCCGGACATGTGATGAAAACCGATATCAAAGAAAAAGACAATGGATATGAATTTGAAATAGATCTTCCGGGATTTGCCAAAGATGAAGTAAAGGTTTCTCTGGAAAATGGTTATATGACCATCGAGGCAGCCAAAGGCCTTGATAAAGACGAGAAAGAAAAAGAAACCGGAAAATATATCCGTAAAGAACGTTATGCAGGTGCCTGCACACGTAGTTTCTATGTGGGAGAGGAAGTAGATCCGGGTGAGATCAAAGCCGAATTCAAACATGGTATTCTGAAACTGTTCGTTCCGAAGAAAGAAGCAAAACCGGCAGTGGAAGAAAACAAATACATCGCCATTGAAGGATAATATCTGAATCAGGTAACTATTAACCATACGGTTTGCCGGATGGCAGACGGTAGCACATTTATATATAATACTTAACAAAACCTCTTTGTAGAAGGCTGCTAAGCAATCAGTTTGGAGGAAAAGATAAATGAATACTTTAAAAGCTGAAAAAAGAAGCATGGACGTCAAAGCAAAGAAATTAAGAAGAGAAGGCTATGTCACAGGTAATCTGTTTGGCAGAGAGATTGAAGGATCTCTTCCGATCCAGATGACGAAAAAGGCAGTAGATCAGCTGCTGAAGACGGACAACAAAGGAAGTCAGGTTATGCTGGAAGTAGACGGCAAGACCTACGATGCACTGATCAAAGAGGTTGATTACAATGCAATGGCAAACCGCGTGGATGAGATTGATTTCCAGGCACTGGTAAGTACCGAGAAAGTACATTCCGTAGCAGAGATCGTACTTGTAAACCACGACAAACTGGAAGCCGGTGTATTACAGCAGCATCTGGAAGAAATCTCCTTCAGAGCTCTCCCATCAGCACTGGTAGACAAAATTATGGTAGATGTCGGTGACATGAAAGTCGGTGACGTAATCAAAGTCAAAGACCTCGCCATCGCCCAGGACAAAGATGTAGACTTAAAGACAGACCTTGAAGCTGCAGTTGTATCCGTAGCCGCCGTTCATGTAGACCCGGCTCTGGAAGCTGAAGAAGAGGCTGCTGCCGAAGAAGAAGCTAAATAACATAATATCTCTTTTAATATTTATTCAGGTACGCCCAGAGGCGTACCTGAATTTTTTTATCAAAACATCTCTCCACAAATAATTGACCTTTCCAGATATCTGCACTATTCTGTTCCCGTACTATTCTTTCTCTTGCTCCTGCTCCAGCAGCCTGAATGACAATTCCAGATAAAAAATTTCCTCCGGATCATCCAGCTCAGACTGCAGGATTTCCTTAATCCTGTCCAGCCTGTAAAGAAACGTACTGCGGTGGATAAACAATTCCCTTGCCGCCTGAGTTGCACTGAGATGCTGCTCCAGATACACTCTCAATGTCTCCATATACTGAGTCTGATTCTCCTCATCATGCTTCTTCAATTCCAGCAGCCCTTCATGACAGATCATTGTTCCCGGCAATCTTCTTGTTGCCTGTTCCAGAATATAGGTCAGTGCCACCTGACCGAAATAATGAATCCACAGATAAGGCTTCTTACGGCTTCCTACATCCAGAGCCGTCTTCGCCTGCACATACTGCCGTCTCAGATTCATATGTCCTGTCATCACTCTGCTGTATCCGGCTTTCAGATAAGTATCCCTGATAAAATAAACCAGTTTTCCGGCTAACTTCCTCCTGGCTTTTTCCAAGTCTGGTAAGGTCAAAAAATTGCCACAATTTCATCCTGATAAAAGAAAAACTCACAGAATCCTCAAATTTCTTCTTAATATATCGGCAGATTCCTTTGTGGAAAGATTCTGCTGATTCAGATAGGTAATCTGCAGGATCAGCACATATATTCATGATTTCCGCTCCATCCCAGTTCACTCAGTTCTCTGCTCACTTGCATATAATCCGCAGTCCTGTCCGACAGAATTCTCACAAAAAATCTGCTCCATATCCCTGTCCGGATCTTCTTCCTCCGCTTCATGCGCAAGCAGATACTCCAATTTCTCCACCAGAATATCCAGTACACAGATAACTCTCAGTGTAATCTCTGATCTGCACTCAGTCAAAACCAGCCTGTGAGCTGCTTTCCCATCCACAAACAGATTTCTGTTCATCGAACGACATCCACTGATGTAAGCCGGAAACATCACATATTCATGCGTATCTGCCATATCTCGATAAGTCTCATTCTGCAAAAGTGCATTTACATATTCCATATTCAACCCGTCATCTGTATACAGCCGCGCCCCTCGGCGGCAGTACTCGCTTCCCGCTTCCGCCACGAAGGTAAAATCCAGTCCTGTTACAGTCATCGGATTCTGCAGAAAATTCCGATGTCAACCTGCAAAAGCCTGTCCATTCCGGCATGTTCTAACATCAAATTATGGAGCTTCCGTTCCCATTCATCAGCCGCATCAAAAATCTCCTGCACATCATTCATAAAATTCTGCATATTTCTTCCAGACTTTCAAGTGCAATATGAATATACGAAATCTGCTGAAACTCTTCTGATGCAGCATCAATTTTCTCTCTCCCACAAAATACCAGATATAATTTTCAGCAGTCAGAACTGCAGGTTCCCACTCTTTAGCACATCTCTGCACCACATAAACATGTCCCTTGCCGAAAGATTTCTTTTTTTTCATAACACAAAAAAGGGCGCAGATATTCCGTCTGAAACCGGATAAAGTTCCCTTTCCGTAATTCATATTTCTCTTTTAATTTTTTCATATAAATAAACTGATGACAGCTGCAAGTCTACAATCCTCCTGTCACATAATTGAAGCACCTATTTTACCAGTCAATTCTATAGCAATTTAACTCACACTATGTCTTTCTCATACGCACCTGTCAGCCCGGTTCTCACACAATAAACGTCTTCGCAACTTCCACAGCCTCAATACAGTTCTCTGTATAGGCATCTGCTCCCATATTCTTCGCCAGCTGCTCCGTTACTGCACCTCCACCAACCATAATCTTAAATTTATGCTTACTGTTGCTTCGTTTCAGAGACTTCACCACCTGCTCCATCTCCGGGATTGAAGTACTCAGAAGCGAGGAGATACACACGATCGACACATCCGGATTCTGTTTCACTGCACGCAGAAACTGCTTCTCAGAAATATCCACTCCCAGATCGATCACCTTAAATCCGGCACTACGAAACATGATCGCAACCAGATTCTTACCTACATCATGCAGATCACCTTCCACCGTTTCCAAGGATTACAGTTCCGATATTCCTCCTGCCAAACTGCGAGTCCTGTTCCTCCAACAATTCAAAACCCTTACGCACACTTCGGGCTGCTGCCAGAATTTTAATAATATCCGCACCATTGGATTTGTAATTCTCCCCCACTGTTCGCATAGCCGGAGTCATGGCCTCTTCCACAATCCTCCCTGCAGGAATATGCTGCTTCAATGCCTCCCTCACCAGCTTCTCTGTCTCCCCCGGATGTCCGTCTTCAATTGTTTTTCTTAACTGTTCCAGTACTGTCATATCCTCAAGCCACCCTTAATACCGTTACTGAAAACTTATAAAAAGTTATAAACTTCTATGTTTCATTCCTACTTCAACGAGTATGCTTTTGATGATATAAATATCTATCTACTCACAAGTTCCTGTACTCTCCATAGGCGTAAATTCCGGACTAACGTATCCGTACATATTTGCATTAACGTTTCAGTGTCAGCTTGCAAATTGTTCTCCATAAGTCTTGAGATTTATAGATGCCTGGAAATCTCTGTCAATCATATTCCCACACTCACATCTATAAACTCTGTCAGATAACTTCAGATCTTTTTTGATGTTTCCACAACAGCTGCAAAGCTTTGATGATGGATAAAACCGATCAGCCACAATAAGCTGGATCCCTTTATCGCTGCACTTATATTCAAGCTGTTTTCTAAACCAAAAAAATCCTTGTTCCTGAACTGCTTTGGATAAATGTCTGTTTTTCATCATTCCGCTGACATTCAGATCTTCAATACATATAAATCTTGGTTTTCGATTTACGATCTCCGATATGGTCTGATTTAAATAATTTTTACGGATGTTTGTTAATCTGTGATTTCGTTTTAATAAAAGTTTTTCCTTTTTGATTACATTATTTGTTTTACAGTAACTTTCCCCTTTCTTATTTTTCTCGTAAGAACGAGAGATACTACGCTGTAATCTGCGTTTCTGTTTTTCTAGTTTCTTTACTTTCTGACTCTTATTAATATTCTTATATTTAACAGCATCAGAACAGACAGCCAAATCTTTGATTCCTAAGTCTATTCCGACTCCATCATCATTAAGTATTTCCTTGCAATCAGGAAATTCCACACATACACTGATCCACCAGTTCAATCCGTCAAAGGATATTCTCGGATTCATATATTTAGCATCTGTGGGAATACGTCCATGTTCTGCAAGTCTTACCCAATTCATTTTCTGCTTATTTGCTTTCCTGCTGGAAGAAAAGCCTTCAAATTTAACGTGGGTATTACTGAATTGTATCTTAACATTGTCCTGATAGAACTTCGGCATTGATCTCTTTCTGGACTTGAATCTTGGGAATTTTTGCAAACCCTTGAAAAAGTTCTTATACGCAGTACAGGCATCTTTGATTGCCTGTTTGGTTACATTATTTGAAATATTTAATAACCATGCGTATTCATCAGAATGTCTAAGCTTTGTAAATTCTTTTCTGAGTTCTGAATCTGAAATGAATTCGCCACCTTTTTCGTAGCTTTCTTTTTTCCCCTGGCCAAAGCCCAGTTATAAGCAAATCTTGAAGCTCCTGCGTACTGAAACATCTTAGTTTTCTGTACGTTGTTTGGTATCAGCATTACTTTTATGGCTTTTACCATCCGTTTCCTCCTGTATCAATTCTCGGATAAGTTTCTTAGCTTTGTTCGCTCGTTTTCCTTGTAATTTGCAACTGAATACTGTGATTATTTGAACCAGATCTTCAACAAGTTCCTGCTGTTCAGATTTTTCAGTATTATCAATAATCTCAATCTCACAATTATAAAGTGAAGCGATATATTCTATCAGCTCAAAACCAAATCGCAATAGCCGGTCTTTATATAAAACAACAACCTTTTCAACCTGATTTTGAGATATTCGCCTGATCAATTCCTGAAGTCCCTTTTTTCTTATAATTAATCCCCGGAATCGATATCACTTATTACCTCAAATGGCTGTCCTTTTGCCAAAAGATATGTCTTAACATTATCAATCTGTCGTTCCAGATCATCTTTCTGTTTATGGCTGGAAACGCGACAATATCCAATTGTAATGCGTTTTTTAGGCTTTACATTTATTACCTGGTTGAGTTGCTCATCAGAATAATATCTATAGCCACTTACTGTAGTATGATGCGGATGAAGTTTTCCATTGGCATCCCAATTTCGTAATGTCTGGGCAGATACGCCTATAATTTTTGAAAATTCATGTATAGAATAATATTTACTCAAAGTATCAACTCCTTTCAATAATATTCTACTCTAATATCTTATAAAACTCAACATGTGCTTATATAATTTTATAATTTATATTTAACTGCTAATAACCTCCTAAAATCAGTACCCATACTATAGCAAAGCCATATAATAGTTAGGTTGCTATCCATTAGTTGCCTAACTATTATATGGCTTTAGTTTTTTTATGTCAATACTTATTTTATTGTGAACTTCCAGTTTTTTTGCGCCTAAATCGAGTGTCGCTATATCTGTGACTCAAAATAATCTATTTTTCTGTGTTTTTCTCGTAAACGGTAGAATACGAGTACCTTGACAAATAGCAGACCGCTTTTGCGGTCTGTTTATTTTCCGCTGGCTTTTTGCGGCTTTCTAATGTTTTCAGGCAACATATCTGACCATGGCAGAAGTTCTGCAAGAAAATCTGTGTTTTTGTCATCTACATGTTTGGGAATCTCCGTAAGCAGATATTCGAAATAATCGAAAGGTTTCAGGTTATTCGCCTTTGCAGTTTCTGCGATACTGTAGATGATCGCTGAACTATTGGCTCCATTGACCGTATCGATCATCTCCCAGTTTTTCTTCCCTATACAGAATCCACGGATCGCACGTTCGCTGGCATTGTTGTCTATTGGAACATCCCCATCTTCCAGAAAACTTTCAGGTAGCTTTCCTGGTTCAGTGCATATGTAAATGCTTCCCGTATTTTACCGTTCTTGGAATCTTAGCTTCATTCTGTTTCAGGTACGCAAAGAAAGCATCCACCAGTGGTTTTACCACAAGCTGACGCTGCATGAGCCTGTCTTCCGTAGAAAAATCAGACAGTTTTCCCTCTTCCCGGTAAATGGCCTGTATCTGTTTCATGATCAGATGCAGGATTGATTCCTTTCGGTGTGCTTTTGGTATCACTTCCAGTGCATCGTTAAACCTGCGCCTGCAGTGAACCCAGCAGCCTGCAATCTTCAGATTTTCACGCTCCTTTTCCAATGTATGATATACCTGGTACCCATCCGTAACACAGATCCCGGTGTAATCCCTCAGGAATTCCCGGGGATGGGATGCATTACGCGTTTTCTGGTATTCATAAAGGATGATCTGACGATCCCGGTACATAAAGCCGGACCGGTACACCCACATGTAACTCTGGCTGCCAGCAGGACGCCCGTCCTTATTTACAAGTACAGGAGTCTCATCTGCCTGTATCACATGATAATCATACAGAAGTTTATGCAGATAATCATACATGGTTCCCAGATATTCTTCCCCAAGACGGATCATCCAGTTCGCCATGTTCTGTCTGGTAATGGCAAGCCCGTACCTTTCGAATTCTTTTTCAAGACGGTAGAGAGGTACCGCATTTACATACTTACCATTTATGACTGCCGCAGCAAGGGACGGGGATACAAGGCTTCCATGAAGCAGATTTCTGGGATGGGGTGCCTTTATCATGTGTTCATCCAGTTTACTGGAATAAACGCCGATATGATGTTCCTCTATCACGACACTGGCCGGAATGAACTGATAACATCGGGAAATGGCATCCGGAAGCTGTTTCCATCCGTTTTCACCAAACTCAGCCGTCAGTTCTTCCTCTTTCAGATAGTGATCAATACGTTTTACTGTCAGCCCTGCTATATCAGCCGCTTTTTTCCCTGGCTGTTTTTTCTTTTTGGGTGCTTTCAATTCCAGGTCATCAGGTTCCGGTGCATCCAGGTCGCAGACTGCCTCTGCTTCATTAAAGAATACGATAGTCCCGTCTACTTCCATGAAACGTATCTGTTCAGAATCCGCCATTTTTTCGCTGGATCTGCCAAAACGGTTCTTCTGGAAAAGGATCATCTGTTCCATCATCAGCTGCATCCTGTCATTTAAGGCCTGCGTTTGCCTGGACAATTCTTCCATCTGTCCCTGCATCCCAAGAAAAAGCTCTATCAGCAGATCCTTATCAAACTTATTCAGTTGTTCTTTTGTGTACTTGATCGTCATAACCGGAACTCCTGTCTTTATACTGATTCCGATTATAACAGAATTTTTGTATTTCCGCCAATCCTTCAGATATGGGCTTTCGTCATAATGACGGTGGATAATACATCTGGAAAGCCGTTGTTTTACAGCTTTTCAGATGTATTATCCACAACAGTTTTTCTATTCACACGATAACAAATGGAATGAGAAGAGACTGTTTGTGGATAACCTTTTTCATCCGGTTGATACACATCATTTTTACAGTTTTGGTACTTTTTTATTTTCGGCATTTTGCACAGGCTACATAATGCGGAGTGTCTCTTTCAGCTCAGAGATCGGATGGCGTGCAACGATCTCCAGTCCCTGCATCAGCATACGGTACTGGTCGTCTGTGATCGCCATTGCCTCATCTGCCGAACGGGGCCACCGGAATGCACCATTATCGAGTCTCTTGTACATAAGGAGAAAACCATCGCCTTCCCAGAGCAGTGCTTTGATCCGGTCACATCTTCTTCCACAGAAAAGAAACAGTGTATTTTTGTCGTAAGGATCAAGCTTAAACTGAAAGCGTACGATCGTTGCCAGTCCATCGATCCCACGACGGAGATCCGTAAATCCCATCGCCAGATACACCTTTTTAAATCCGGAAGCATCTGCATCATTCAGCATGGGTAAAAGCCTTTATGAGATGGCAGAGCATTTCCGGTGAAGTACCGGAAAATATCTCAACTGACAGTCCCCTGGTATTTTTAATACGGATCATTGGCAGAGTTCCTGCCGAAATGCATGTACCGGATTCTTTTGAAGTATCTGTTTTCTTTGGATCTGGTGCAGGTGCGGGCAGTTCCACAAAAGCAGTGGTTTCTGTGTCCTGCATCTGATCCAGGTATATCTGCCTGAGACGGTAATAATAGTTGGCTTTTGTAAGATTATTTTGGGTACACCAGGTTTCAACATCCATCCCTTTGGGACGGTTCTGACAATTCCGGATCTGTTCTGCCCATTGTCTGATCCTCACCTGCTGAGCTACAAGGCTGGTTTGCGTAGCCATAATATTCCTCCTCTGAATCATAGTCAGTTAAAAAAGTTAAGTACTAAACTTTTTTGACTATGTTATTTTGTTGAGTATGATTATGGCATAACTTGAAGTGAATAAAAAGGTACTCAGGTTCTACCGTTTACACCAGAAGTGCCAGTGTTGCAATGATCGGCGTAGACATCGGAAGGACAATTTTTGCCAGAATTCTCCACTCACCTGCTCCGTCAATTCTTGCAGCCTCGATGACCGCATCAGGAATGTTGGTGGTGAAATACGTTCTCATCATGATGACATAGAAAGCTCCCATCAGAAGATTTGGAACAATCAGTGCCCAGATGGTATTTTTAATATGAAAGATTCCAGTCCACATCATATAGGACGGTACCAAGCCACCGTTGAACAACATCGTAAAGAAAATCACAAAGGAGAAAAATGCTTTTCCCGGAAGCTCTTTTCTTGACAGTGGATAGGCAAACAATGTTGTCAGAGTCAGGTTTGCCACGGTTCCGACTACCGTTACCAGTGCGGAAATGATATAACCTCTTACAATACTGCCTGAATCTACCAGCAGTGTTTTGTATGCATCAAAACTGATTTCACGCGGCCAGAAAGAATATCCATATTTTAATAGAATGTTCTCTTTGGTGATTGATGACATAATCAGCAGAATAAACGGGACGATACACATAACGGACAGTAAGATCATAATCACATTAGCTGCAATCTGAAAGCTTTTAATTTCTTTCAACCATTTTTCATACTCTCCCTTCGCTTAGAATAATGCACTGTTTTCGTCCAGTCTTCGAACAATCAGGTTTGCAATCAGTACCAGTGCAAATCCTACCAGTGATTGATAAAGACCTGCGGCAGATGCCATACCAATGTTATTCAGCTCCATCAATCCACGATATACGTAAGTATCGATGGTGTTAGTCACATCGATCAACGGTCCGCTGTTCATTGGTACCTGATAGAACAGTCCGAAATCTGAATAGAAAATACGTCCTACACTCATCAGCGTCAAGGTGATAATGGTTGTTTTCAATCCCGGTAGTGTGATATGTACAATTCTCTGCCAGCGGTTTGCACCGTCGATAGATGCAGACTCGTAAAGACTGGCATCCAATCCTACTACCGTTGCATAATAGATAATGCAGTTATATCCCAGGTTTTTCCATATATTGACAAAAATCAAAATGAATGGCCAATATTTCGCATTGGAATACCATCCAATTGCCTCTTTTCCCATCGGTTTCAGAATACTGTTGTTAATAAATCCCGCATCTGTACTCAGGAATCCATATACCAAATAGCTGACAACGACGATAGAAATCAGAAACGGTATCAGAATTAGGGTCTGGTATACTTTCTTTCCCATCGTGGAACGGATCTCATTCAGCAGAATTGCTACTGCAATTGCAAGGACTGTTCCAAGCACGATAAAAATAATGTTATATCCCAGTGTATTTCTTGTAATTGTCCAAGCATCTTTTGTCTTAAACAAAAACTCAAAGTTTTTAAGACCTGTAAACGGGCTTTTGAAGATTCCCAGACTGTAATTATATTTCTTGAATGCAATGATAATTCCAGCCATAGGCATATAGTTATTGATAAATAAGTATACAAGCCCCGGAAGCAGCATCAGATACATGGGAATAAATCTGCGAATTTTACCCCAATTTCGTAAGCGCAAAATATTGCTACGTTACTCATGAATTACGCTTGCACCAAAATGATAGATGCAAGCGTTTTACTCTATTTTAGTTTTGACAGTTCGTTTTCGCAGTCTCGCTCCATGGGGCAAGCTGTTCCAACTGTTCATCTGACATTTTATCGTCTGGCCGCTGTGATAAGAGATATGTCAGATATTTATAGGTATTCAGATCATTCGCTTTTGCCATCTCGACCATTGTATACACAATAGCACTGGAGGCAGCTCCTTTCGGACTGGCACTGAACAGCCAGTTCTTCCGGCCGACAGTGAATGGCCTGATTGCATTCTCGCTAAGATTATTGGACAAACTGCAATGACCGTCTTCCAGATAAGTCATCAGGGTGTCTTTCCGATTTTGGGCATAGTTTACCGCTTTCGCCAAACGGGTTCCTTTGTTTGGGCGCTGTTGATCCAGCCAATTCCAGAATGCCTCCAGTATTGGCTTCTCCTTTTCAAGACGAAATTGTTTTCTCTGCTCCGCAGTGTGATTTTTTGCTTTTGAGTACCGCTCACAATCAAACAGCTTGGAACAGAACTGTACTCCCTGCACTGCCGGAAGGCTGTAATCATACTCTTTCCCTTTCGGTATGGCATCTGTGAAGTAACGTCTCACATGTGCCCAGCAAGAGCAGCGTTTGATGTCCGGCAGATTATTATAACCCTGGTATCCATCCGTCTCCAGATATCCGCTGAACCCCTGTAGGAAAGATGCTGCATGGAACTTTGCCCTTGTCTCTGTGTAATGGTAGAGCAGGATCGGCGGAAGTCCATCTTCTCCACTGCGGAAGAGCCACATCCAGGAATCCGTTTCAGGATTACGCTCCGGCTCATTCAGTACCTGAACCCGGGTTTCATCTGCCATCAGATATTTACGCATCCGTAACTGACGGTGAAAATAATCATAAACATGACGGAGATAATTCTCGGCACAGTAAATGATCCAGTTAGCAAGCGTAGCCCGGCTTAATGGGACACCCAGTTGCTTCCAGTCCTCTTCCTGCCTGTTTAACGGCAGACCATTCTGGTACTTCTGGTGCATTGCCCATCCGACAACGGATTCCGATGCATAACTTTCCGGGATCAATGGTTCCTGAACAGGGGCTTTGACAAATGTCTGATCATCCGGATGTTCCTCTGATATGGCACACTCCGGGCATTTATAGGTTTCACGATAGATATTTACTACTTTTCCCTTGGCCGGGGTAAAACGAAATTCATGGCGGACGAATTCTTTCCCAATACATTCCATCTGCGTTCCGCAGGTTGGACAGTTTCGCTCCTCCTCCGGAAGAGAAATGATCTCGTCGCAGGAAGGAACATTTTTAAAGAGATCAGCATGTGTCCGTCTTGCTTTTCTCTTATGTTCCGGAACAGTGATGTCATCAGGAAGTTCCTGTTCCCATGTCGGATCTGCTTCCTGCCCGGCTTCATCAAAAAGATTCAACTGGCCATCGATATCTTTCCGTTTTTCACTGGAAGTACCAAAAAGTTTCTTCGTGAGATATTCAATCTGCTGACGAAGGTTTTCTTTTTCCAGCCGGTCTGCTTCCAATGTTTTTTGTAAAGACTGGATCAGTTCTGTCTGTGTGGAAATCGTCTTATTCAGTTGGTTGATCATGTCCTTGTACGCAAGGATTTTTGAATCTTTTGAATTGCCAGCCATATGTTTTCTGCTCCTTTTTCACTGCTCTTATTATACCATAAAAAGCAACGAAAAAGAAGCAGAAAACCCAGCATTTACAAGGGATTTCAGACATGATACAGGGTGAGAAGCCCCTCCGTTTCTGTTGGTTGGCATAGATGTTTTACGCGATCATTCCGTAGGTTTGAATGCCTTGGGTTGTTCGATTTCAAGCCCGGACATGAGCCAGTCGAATTGCTGCCAGGTCAATTGTTTTACTTCCAGCTGATTTCTGGGCCAGCGAAACCTGCCCTGAACTTCCATACGTTTATACAGCAGCACAAATCCGTCAGATTCCCAGAGCAAAGCTTTGATCCTGTCACAACGTTTTCCACAGAAAAGATACAGGGCACTTCGCCTTGGATCCATATGGAGTTGATCCTCTACAATAGCACACAGCCCGTCAATGGATTTCCGCATATCCGTTCTGCCTGTTACGATATAGATTTCATCGGCGGCTGTGATATCCCCTAACATTCCAGCTCCTTCACAATTCGAAGCGTTTGAGCCAGAAGCTGAGGATCTGTTCCATTTGGTATTGTTAGATGAAAGCTGCCTACAGACAGCTTCATTGACTCTGCTACGGAAAAGTTATTCCTTTCCGTAGCTGCCGGAATTACATTTAATGGCTGTTCATAAGGAATCGGGTCAGTATCATGAAACTCCACTCTGACAACTTCCTGGCTTTCTGGTGCGCGATAGGTGCGTCCAGTTGACGCCGGCAAATCCACACAACCTTTCTGACGCAGTCTTTTTACCCAGTTGTAAAAAGTTCCTGGCTTGATATCATGTTCCACACACCATTGATGATCTGTCAATCCACTTTGACGGCATTCCATGATGAGACGGTATTGTTCTTCGGCAGGTATTCTTTTGCTTCTCATGAGCACACCTCCATAACTTGAATAGAGTAAAATGCTCGCATCTATCATTTCTAGCAAGAAAAGATGAAGTAAAATGCTTGCATTCTCTATTGATTATTATGGGATATTTTTTAGGGCAACACAATCCGTCGAATTATTTTGCACTTACAGTTCTTCTGAATTGCCTAGATGTTTATGATATTTTAATTGTATTTTTCCAACTTCTACATACTGTTTGTTTTCTGGCTCACTACGATCTATCTTACTTTCAATCTCAAAAAGTATTTTTCCGCTTTCTCATATTCTTTACGATGCATATATTTTGAAAATTCTATTTTTAATTCTAATATTTCATATTCTTCTACCTGAATTCCTGTCTCAATTCTTTTTCCATTTCTATCCATTTTTTCCATAATTTGCCAAAGCTTTTCACTTCGCGGCTGCTGATTTCCGTTTTCTATCCGCGCCAGTGTCTCCTGTGTGCAAATATCCTCACTTAACGATTCTTGTGTGAGTTTGGATGCTCTTCTCGTTCTTCGAATTAATTCGGCATCCACCTCAAAATTCCGAATTACATGTTCAAACAAACGATAATTCTCAAACGACACATTATAATCATGTTCTACCTCTAATATGCATTTTTGTTCCTGACGTAATATTTCAATAAAATCCGCATTTGACTGTTCTTTCTCTAAAATTCGTATATACTGACTTAAAATTTCCGGCATATAAAGTAGCTTTCCTTCGTCTCTTAACGCTTCCAGCGCTTCTTCTGTTCTCATTTTTATATATGTAGTATTTTCACCCTCTTCTATCACTTTACTTATTAAAAGTGCTGCGTACGGAATTATTTTTACTCGTTCTGTCTTTTCAAAATTTTTTCGGAAAATTTCTTCTACTAACGCTTTAATTTCATCTTTGGCTCGTTTTTGTTCTGTTTCTTGACAGACTTCCCACCTAAAAAGAAGTAATTTATATTCCTCAGCACTTAAAACTCCCGTCTTTCTTTGGTTTTCTGCCTCCGGCATTGTTTGTAGAATTGCCGTTTCCAGATGCTCACAAACCAGTTCTACCGATTCTCCGCGCAGCCACGCAATCTGCGCACGTTCCTGTTCTATGAATTGTCGATGCAATGGTTCTTTTGCCCGTTTGTTCTTTTCATATTCATCCAGATATTGTTCTGCTTCTTCCCATTTTCTTTGACATATTTTTTGTTGAACTTCCTGTCGTAATTCATAAATTTTATAAACATCCATCGGCAATATATAAGTAAGTCGCTCTACTGATTTTCCTAATCGCCCCATAATTCGATCAATCAGGAAAAAATCTATTTCCTGCTGATCCGCTTCAATTCTTGCATATTTCGACAAAGAAGAAATTCCCATGCATAATTGTTTTTGGCGTATTCCTTCTTTTTCTCGTAGTTTCCACAGTAGCTGTCCAATTCCTTGCATTTGTTTCATTTTTTCTCAATAAGTCCTCTTTTATATGTTATATTTTTTGACTTTTATTATATCTCGTTCTTCTACATATTTACTAATCAATTCTTTGCTAACTTGAACTAAATCTGGCGTACGTACTCCTTCTCTCTTAACGTCCACAACAACTGCCCGATTTTTTTGTCTATTTCATAATTTTCTCGTAATACTTTTGGTTACATTTTGATTTATTTTGACAAAACTACAAATATTATCATTCCTTCTATTATAAATTCTCATTTCTTGCAACAACAAGAGAAATTATATACATATTTGTGTGCTTTTCTTTGTACAAAACAACGTATTTCATTTTTTTCAATAAAAGTGTAATTTTTCATTCTTTTAAACGTATAAGATTATCTTAGGCGTAAAAAAGGCCCCAGCGTAAACCGAAGCCTTCCTTTGCTCTGCAACTATGCCCTCTTTTTTTCCGAATCATCACACCAATTTCATAATTTCCCTTTTCCCATTTATTTTTTCATCTCTTCTATGTTTTTTTTGTCCTCACTTTCACTGAGACTTTTCTATGTTCTAGCAAAACCTTTGCTTTTAATACCCTTCTCGGCTCTCAGATTCCTCATACACTTCCACCGTACCGGAATGATTTCCCATCATAGGACGGTAAATGTACTGCCGCACGTTGATGTCTACCTTCGCTGCCTTATCATCTGCGGAAATGTAAATTCCAGCCTCTGTGTTGTCATCGTCTACCGTGTAGGTATCTCCTGTTCCAAAATAGGAAAGATCGCCGTCCTCTTTCTGCTTCTGTGTTTCTTCTGGCAATTTATCTCTTGTTGTTGTGTTCACGTACCTTTTAGTAAGTTCATATTACGCCTAAATTATCTGAAAATCTATGATTTTATTTAAAATTCTTCTTACATTTTTCTTTATATAAAAGACTTCTTTCCATACGCCAAGGCAGGTTGGATTTTCATGCATCTTCTCTCTTACTTTTTCTTCTAACTACCACTCCCAATACTATGATCGCTGCTAAAACTCCCCCCCTCCGTCATCAACATACGATACATCATTTTATGCTGATATTTCCCCGGCTGTGCCGCTACATCAAGAACCGAGCTAGTTCCTCCGAGGGAATTTTCCAGCTCTATGTAAGTGGAATCTGCAACAGCGGCTACAACCGACGGATAGCTGTATGCCGGAAATGCCGTCTGCTTCACAAACATATCATTCGTATTATTTTCCGCCCGTGAACTGTCGGTAAGACAGCCTGCCGCATCTTCGCGTCCCGGGATCAGATATTCTACACTTTTTTCATTCATTGCAATCCAGATCGGAAAACGGATGGGATCTGCTCCACCGACCAGATGAAACTGATAATCTTCCCACGCAACGTCTGGATTTGCAGCAAGCGAAGTCTTTAACTGCTCGATATAGGTAGGTGTATTGTCATTTTCATACCCTCGAGTGCCGCTGATGTGCCACGCATCGCCCGGCTTTCCATCCTCTCCATCAGCTCTCACTGCGCACGCCTCATACAAATGACCATAAGCTTTGATCGGAACAATCCAGATATAATCACTCTCTTCCAGTGCCGTTTCGACTTCCGAAACAGAAAGCAGCTCGGAAGTAAAAAGCGGCGTGTCAATATACTCTTTCAGCGCATTGTCGAAATCAATATCATCGACCGTCACCCCTTCTGAAAACGGGTCGTAAACAGGCCCGCCATTCGTAGAAGACACAATTTCATCTGCAAGCGCCACAATTTTTTCATAGTCTCCGGAATCCGGCAATGTTTCGAATGTTGATGCAGAAACACTCATTGCTGATACTGCAACAGTCACCAACCAGTTCCCCAAAATATTCCCAATTTTCTTTTCATGCAACGCCCTCCTTTCCCTTTTCATCTCTTCCCTTTTTTCTTTATTATATCTGATCCCGCTTTTCCCAGACAATGCAGCACTTTTCCTATATTTTCCTTTTCTTTTTTGTTACTATTTTAATTGCAACTTGTTATCTTCTTCAAATGATTACCAGTTCCAACACGCAAAAACAGAGGCTCACCTCCTCATTGGAAATGGCCTCTGCTTTTTTTCATTTTTCTTCTTACATCGGAACTTTTTCCACCAGATCTTCTACCTTGCATACTAACACCCGTGCAATCTTCAACAACGTTTCTGTCTGCGCCTTGTTAATGTCTTTTCTTCGCTGTTCGTACTGCTGAATAGTACGAACTGAAACACCTGATTGCTGTGCCAGTTCACTCTGACTTAAATTTGCAAAGGTACGCAATTCTTTCAGGTTCGTCTCCGGTTTTGCTTCACGATATAATTCATTCATTTTGTCCACAAACTGGCGTATATCCATTTCATGGTATGGTGTGTAAAGCATTCGTACTTCAGTTACAGGGATGGCCTGATTTATTTCCGCAAAGGATAAACTAGTACTCCACTGATAATAGGCCAGTGCCCAGCCGATCCAGTATTCAGGGGCTTCGATTGTAGGAATATGAAGGTGTTTGTTTCGGATGTGGTTTTCCAGTTTCCCTTAATACTTCATATGCAATCTCAACTCCCGATCTTCCAGCCACTATAGAGCAGTCACCTCTTTCAAACCGCGATGCTGTATTACTCATGCAAAACCACTGCCATGCCGTTTCCAATGGATATTTTAAATTATTCACCATATAATCCAGCATGCAGGCAAGATTTTTTTGAGCAACAGAAAGATATAATTTATCGTAAGCATAGATCATCTGGTTTCATCTCCTCATCCAAACTTTTTTCAAAACAAAGCAAAAAGAACTTTTGACATTTTCACAAAAGCGTGATACTATGATATTGAAAAAGAGTGCTACCGATAGACGGTTAGTCCGATATAGTTTGCAAAAATAACCGCAACGTTTGTCAGACTGTATGGCGGTTATTTTTGTGTCTTATTGTTATCCTTGCCAAGCGTATATCCGATACTAAAGCAGGTTAAGCCGAAGCTCATTACTGCAAGAAAGTCCATAATACTCATTGGCTTAGCCCTCCTTTCAAAAGATTCTCTTTCGAGTTTCTATGTAATCAGAGGGTCACAGGTCTACACTTCGTTTCGGTCGTTGCTAAACGAGTGCCACCGGCACTCAGCAACCCTCTGTCGAAGGACTAACCGCCTACCGTTTTGATAGCACCCATATTTTTATTATATCCTCTTCACAATCAGCTTTCAACAACAAATTTACTCTCTTCGGTTATATTATAGTGTTTCTTTTTGGTTGTATTTTACGTTCGACACTTATTTTAAAACTTTCTCTTTCCACCACCATACGATCCCCACAACAATTCCTCCCGCCAGCACAAAAATCATCTGCCTTCCTGAAAGCTCCCATCCAAATAACTCAACCCTTGCTTTCTTCGGCTGATACGAATACCCCATCAAAATTCTGTTATCATCCCCCGTCCCCACTGTAGCATGGCAATATGTGGTTCCCATAAATTTCATTGCAGAATTTGATGTTCCCAACTGGCTTCCGGAATAGCTGGCGCCGTTTAGCTGTTGATTATTTGCGACAAGATTTCCACTGACTTCCCAGTCGTTCATTTTGCTGTTTTTGTACCATAAGGTTCCGCCAAATTTATACGGTCTTATCGCCTCTCCCAGCAAAAACGAAAAGCTGTCGTTTCCACATGGCTTTTTATCCTCTGTGAATTCATACGTTGGATAAACATAAATCGTCGAACCATTTTTGAAGGCTGATGCAGAAAATTCAATCCCTTCGAAATCTTCCTCTCTTCCATTCATCGCCTGTTTTCCTACATCGATTTTCATATACTCAAATTTTCCATCCCCATTTTTTAAATCATCGACGATAAACTGCTTCACATGCTCATCCAGCTTTTGTATCTCATTCTCTGGCATCCCTGTTTCCTGCAAATAAGCATCGTAATCAGAAGGAACCTTTTCCTCTGCCTTCACATAAGATACCCCCGCATACAATGACAGTCCGCAGCAAAGTAAAACCAGAAATAACGTCCGCATTTTTCTCATACAACGCTCCTCCTTCCTGTTGTCATATTCGATAAACCCGTTCAAATATTCTCTCTTTATCATTATATTATCATAAGATTCAGAATCTTTATATGACGTTTTCCTTAACTTTTTAAAACGCAAAAAATCCCTCCCCACACATCACGCATGGAAAGGGATTTCTCTATTTACTCTATTTTTCTTTTAATCCATCAGCAGATCTCCGCACCCGCCGGCATTGCTTTTTCCGGGGTCATGAGGCATACGTTGCCTTCGGCGTCTTCTGCACAGAGCAGCATTCCTTCGGACATCATTCCTGCCAGTTTGGCCGGTTTCAGGTTGGTGAGAACCATAACCTTCATTCCGATGGTGTCTTCCGGTTTGTAATATGCTTTGATTCCGGAGACGATCTGTCTTACCTGGCTTCCTACTTTGACCTGGAAGCAGAGGAGTTTTTTGGATTTCTTGACTGGCTCGCAGAGATGATTTGCATCCTACCTGGAACTGCATTTTTCCGAATGTCTTCGAAGTGATTTCTTCCTTCGGTCTCAAGGTCAATCACTGCTTCCTCTTCTTTTTCCTCTTGCCTGGGATGCAGCAGCCATAGCAGCTTTCTGTTTTGCCTGGATCACTTCTACTTTTTCCCATTACCTCTTTGACATCGAGTCTCTGGAACAGGATCTGCGGCTGATCGGTTACTTTATTGCCCGATACGTACAGTCCGAACTGATTGAGCTCTTCGTAGCTGCGTTTCTCTGCGTTCAGCTGAGCCAGGATCTTCTCAGTAGTCTCCGGCATGAAGGACTCGAGCAGGCATGCGCCGATGGTGATGCTCTCTACCAGGTTGTACAGAACTTCTTCCAGACGGTCTTTCTTTGCCTCATCCTTTGCCAGTGCCCACGGCATCGTCTCGTCGATGTATTTGTTGCAGCGTTTGAACAGACCAAAGATCTCAGTCATTGCATCTGCCACACGCAGCTCTTCCATCTTTGCAGCAACTTTTGCTTTTGTTGCGGTAACGACTGCTTTCAGATCATCATCCACCTCTTCTGCTGCGCCGGTCTTTGTCACAACGCCGCCGAAGTATTTGTTGCTCATGGAGATGGTACGGTTTACCAGGTTTCCAAGAGTATTGGCAAGGTCGGAATTCATACGCTCAACCAGCAGCTCCCAGGTAATGACACCGTCGTTCTCAAACGGCATCTCGTGCAGAACGAAGTAGCGGACAGCGTCTACGCCGAACAGGTCTACCAGATCGTCTGCGTAAATCACGTTTCCTTTGGATTTACTCATCTTGCCGTCGCCCTGCAGCAGCCACGGATGACCAAATACCTGTTTCGGCAGCGGCAGATCAAGTGCCATCAGGAAGATCGGCCAGTAAATGGTATGGAAACGGATGATATCTTTTCCGATCAGATGCAGGTCTGCCGGCCACAGCTTGTTGAACTGCTCGGAACTGTTTCCGTCACAGTCATAACCGATTCCAGTGATGTAGTTGGTCAGTGCATCCAGCCATACATAGGTAACGTGCTTCGGGTCGAAGGATACCGGGATTCCCCAGGTGAAGGAGGTTCTGGATACACAGAGATCCTGCAGTCCCGGAAGAAGGAAGTTGTTCATCATCTCGTTCTTTCTGGAAACCGGCTGGATGAATTCCGGATGAGTGTTGATATAATCGATCAGTCTCGGTGCATATTTGCTCATCTTGAAGAAATATGCTTCTTCTTTTGCCGGCGTAACCGGGCGTCCGCAATCCGGGCATTTTCCGTCTACGAGCTGGGACTCGGTGAAGAAGGATTCACACGGTGTACAGTAAAGACCTTCGTAATATCCTTTGTAGATATCTCCCTGATCGTACAGTTTTTTGAAGATTTTCTGTACCTGTGCCTCGTGATCGGCGTCGGTGGTACGGATGAATTTGTCGTAGGACGTATTCATCAGATCCCAGATTCTCTTGATCTCGGTGGATACGTTGTCTACGAATTCTTTTGGCGTGATACCTGCCTCTTCTGCTTTCAGCTCGATCTTCTGGCCATGCTCATCGGTTCCGGTCTGGAAGAATACATCGTAGCCCTGCTGACGTTTGAAGCGGGCGATGCTGTCCGCGAGTACGATCTCGTAGGTGTTTCCGATGTGCGGCTTGCCGGATGTGTAGGCAATCGCCGTGGTGATATAATATTTTGGTCTGATTTTTTCCATTGCTTTCATTTCTCCTTTCAAATAAAAAAACTGCCTTATTCCGCTCTCTTGTAGTCGGAAGAAGACAGGTTTGTTTACCCGTGATACCACTTCTTTTCGTCCCTGCCTCACGGCAGAAACCTCTGCAGGTACATGTGCTATACCTCTCCGCTGTAACAGGCGGAACCTGTCGCAGCCTTACCGTTTCAGATTGTTGTTCTCACGGTTCGGTGCGCCTCTCGGAAGCCATGTTCGATCTGCCGCTCCTCCTCCCCTCTCAGCCTGCAAAACCGGAATAGTTTTCGGGGGTGTTCTCTGTAAATTCGCACATGCAGATGTACTCTCTTCGTCACTGTGTTTTGTTTTTATGCACTGGTTTTATGCTAACACATTTACATCAATTTGTAAACCGCAAAAAAGCCCGCCGTACGGGGATTTTTTCATATTCTCCCCATTCGGCGGACCTTTCATTCATCGTAACAATTATCTGTGGTTTGCTTTGATCACAGACATTGCTGCTTCATCTGCTACAACTGTCAGATCGTTGTGAAGCTGCAGGATGGAAGCCGGAACCTGCGGAGTAACCGGTCCGTACAGAACTTTGTCGAGGATCTCTGCTTTTCCTTCGCCGCTGACGATCAGCAGAACTTTTCTCGCCTGCATGATGTTCTTGATTCCCATGGTGTATGCCTGGGTCGGAACATCCTCTACTTTTTCAAAGAAACGTTTATTTGCCTGAATGGTGCTCTCGGTCAGGTCAACGCAGTGTGTCTCTTTCTCGAATGCTGCGCCCGGCTCGTTGAATCCGATGTGGCCGTTGTTTCCAAGTCCAAGAAGCTGCAGGTCAATGCCGCCGACGCTGCGGATGATTTCGTTGTATGCTGCACATGCTTTTTCGCTGTCCGGCTCCAGTCCGTTCGGAACGAAGGTGCGCTCTTTGTTGATGTTGACATGATTGAACAGGTTGGTGTTCATGAAGTAACGATAGCTCTGATCATTCTCCGGAGAGAGTCCTTTGTACTCGTCCAGGTTTACGCTGGTGACATTTGCGAAATCAAGGTCGCCTTTGTTGTACCACTCAACGAGCTGTTTGTAAGCGCCGACCGGGGTAGATCCGGTTGCAAGGCCGAGCACTGCGTGTGGTTTCATGATCACCTGCGCGGAGATGATGTTTGCTGCTTTTCTGCTCATATCATTGTAATCTTTTGCTTCAATTAATAACATTTGTTTTTCCTCCAAATTTCTTCTATATAATAAATTACATAATAACCTGTTTCAGGTTCAGTTCGTCGTCCACCAGAAGTACATGCGCTTTTTTGCCCGGTGCAATGGATCCTACTTCATCGTAGATACCGATGCTCTGTGCCGGATTTCTTGTTGCCGCAAAAATGGCATCTGCCAGCGGAATATCAAACGAAACTGCTTTTCTCATGCAGTCGTACAGGTTCGTAGCGGAACCCGCGATGGTCTCACCGTCGGTCAGGGTTGCTTTTCCGTCTTTCATCCAGACAGCCTGTCCCCCGAGGGAATACGTTCCGTTCGGCATTCCCGTTGCCATCATGGAATCGCTGATGAGAACCATGCGCTCACTTCCCATCATGGAGAAGGTCGCGCGGACAACCGCACCGTGAATGTGATAGCCGTCACAGATCAGCTCCATGCGGCACTCCGGATCGTCGAATGCGGCGCCGATGACACCAGGGTTACGGTGTGCGAACGGCGGCATGGCGTTGTACAGATGGGTGACATGGTGTGCTCCTGCTTTCATGGCAGCCAGCGCGGTGTCATAATCTGCTGTTGTATGGCCGATGGAAACCATGACTTCATCGGAAACCTCTTTGATAAATTCCAGTGAGCCAGGCATATTCGGGGCCAGGGTTACGAGACGGATTTTTCCGCCGCTCGCCGCATTGCATGCGCGGAAGAACTCAGCGTTCGGAGCCACGATGTTCTCCTCTGCCTGTGCGCCTTTTTTGATCGGATCGATGAACGGTCCTTCCATGTTGACGCCGGCGATCACTTCTGCTTCCGGCTCATCTTTGATTGCTTCGATGGTTCCGAAGATTTTCAGCAGATCGTCTTTTGGCAGTGTCATGGATGTCGGGCAGTAAGAGGTGATGCCGTGCGCTTTCTCGTAGCGCAGGATCTCTTTTAAACCTTCCACGTCTCCGTCTGAAAAATCATGTCCGGCAGCGCCGTGGCTGTGTACGTCAACCAGTCCCGGCAGAACCATCATGCCTTTCGCATCGATCACTTCCTGATCGATCACTTCTTCTTTTGTGGAAACGAAACGTTTTCCTTCTATATAAAGATCATTTTTCCGCAAACGTTCCGTCTTCCTGAAATACACGTCCGTTTTTGATAATCATTGTCTTGCCTTCTTTCTTTGATCTGTTCTGATTATAATTTATGTTGATTTTATTTTCAACTATTTTTATATTTTAGAAATTACTTTCACGTCATTAAAGTTCTTTCCATTTTTCCGCCCGCTTTCCCGTGCAATTCACACACAATTGAAAGTTGATTCACCACTCTGCCTGTGATACAATAAAACAAGAACTGATCTGAATTTTTTTCAGATATTTACAGATACCAGGAGGACTTACGTTCCATGGAACACTTTGAAAAATCGATTATTCCTGTCATTGAGTCTGTCTATCCCTCGTTCACTCCCCTGGAACGGACGGTAGCAGATTTTTTTATTCATAATACCGACGAGTCGGATCTGTCCGCGCGCCACGTTTCGGAACTACTCTATGTTTCGGAGGCTTCGCTCTCCCGCTTTGCGAAAAAATGCGGCTACACGGGCTACCGCGAATTTGTCTACCGTTACCAGGAAGGCCTGAACGCCGCACTGCCTGGCACGGACGATCACATCAAACAGGTGCTGAATACGTATCAGGAGCTGCTGAATAAAAGCTACTCGCTCGCCGACCGCGCGCAGATTGACCGCATCTGCCATATTCTCACTTCGAAGCGTCGGGTGTATGTCTACGGTCTTGGAAGCTCCGGACTTTCCGCCCAGGAAATGAAGCTGCGTTTTATGCTTGCAGGCGTGGATATTGAAGCAATTACCGACATTCACATCATGAAAATGAATGCCGTTCTGCTCAATGAGAGCTGCGCTGCAATCGGCATTACCGTCAGCGGACAGACACCGGAGGTGCTGCGTGCACTCGGAGCCGCAAAGGAAAAGGGAGCCTCTACCATTCTCTTTACCTCCCGCAGTTCGAGCGATTACGATGCCTTCTGCGATGAGGTGCTGCTGCTGGCAGTCAAGGAGCATCTGAAAAACGGCGGCGCAATCTCTCCGCAGTTCCCGATTCTCGTTATGATCGACGTTCTGTACTCGCATTTTCTCACGACCGACAGCGAGCGCAAGGAGGCTTTATATGAATACGCCGTTACCAAACTCCATGAAACGTGATCCCGGCCGCGGCAGCGCGTATCTTTCTTTTCTGAGGAAACGCTGCCGCGATTTCTTTTTCTTCTGCCTGCTCCTCGGCGTTTACGTCGCCTTCATCACCCTCACAGGCATCGGCTGTCCGATCCGTTTTTTCATAGGCATTTCCTGCCCGGGCTGCGGAATGAGCCGCGCGGTACTGTTAATGCTCTCCGGTCATTTTCAGGCGGCGTTTCGGATGCATCCGCTTGTCTATGCCGTACTGCCCGCAGGTGTCTGGCTCTTCTTCGGGCCGGAACAGACGGCGGGACTTCGGCGTTTTAAAAAGGGGATCATTACGGTGCTTGTCGTGCTGCTTCTCGCCGTTTATGCCTGGCGCATTTATTACCACGACCCGCTCCTTTCTATTGACCCCTCTCTCGGGCGCGTGCTACAATGGTTCTATCTTAATTAAAGGGGGTATTTACAAATGAATGTAAAAGACAACCGCAGTTTCTGGGTCTATCTTCTGCTTTCGATTGTCACCTGCGGACTCTACTCGATCTACTTCTGGTATGTTTATGTGGAAGACCTGAACACCATCTTTTACGGTGACGGCGAAGACAGCCCGAACTACATTATTGTGCTGCTTCTGTCCTGGGTTACCTGTGGAATTTACGGCGTTTACTGGCGTTACAAGCAGGCGAACCGCATGTACCGCGAATCCTACGACCGCTATGGGGTGATGATTGAGGAAAATGGTTCTGCCATTCTTCTGTGGACGCTGCTTGGCTACCTGACCGGCGGCATCGGCCAGCTCGTTGCCGACTATTTCATGATCCAGAACCTGAATAAGACGGCGCTCGTTTATAATTCACGTGCATATTAAGCAGGGGAGGCGTTTTTTATGGCAACATCTATGGTAAAGGGAAATCCGGTAAAGCTGATGCTCTCGTTTGCCTTTCCGCTTCTCATCGGAAATCTGCTGCAGCAGACGTATAACATCATTGATGCGGCGATTGTCGGCCAGGCACTTGGCCCGGAGGCACTCGCCAGCGTCGGTGCAAGCAGCAGTGTACAGTTTCTGGTGCTCGGCTTCTGTATGGGAAGCTGCACGGGATTCAGTGTCCCGGTTGCCAAGTATTTCGGCGCCGGAAAGCTTGATAAAATGCGCGATTATATTTTTAATGGTGCTGCACTTGCTGTCCTGATTGCGGCCATTCTGACCACACTCTGCAGTTTACTCTGTGCACCAATTCTGCACCTGCTGTCGGTTCCGTCCGATATCTTCGCGGATGCCTACGCATATCAGCTTGTGATTTTCCTCGGGATTCCGTTTTCGATTCTGTACAATTATCTTTCCAGCATCCTGCGTGCCGTCGGGGACAGCCGCACGCCGTTTCTGTTTCTGGCATTTTCGGCAATCCTGAATATTTTCCTCGATCTGTTCTGTATTATCATTCTGCATCTGGGATGCGCAGGAGCGGCGATTGCGACGATTTCCGCCCAGGCGATCAGCGGACTCTTATGTCTGTTTTTTATTTCCCGTAGGGTAAAGCTCCTGCTTCCGACAAAAGAAAACCGCACTCTGCGAAAGGATGCCGCGCAGGAACTCCTCGCAATGGGCATTCCGACGGGACTGCAGTTTTCGATCACAGCGATCGGCAGTATGGTAATGCAGTCAGCGAATAATGGACTTGGCAGTGTTTATGTTTCGGCGTTCACAGCTGCTATGAAAATCAAACAGTTTATGATGTGCCCGTTTGATGCGATCAGTACCGCGGCTTCCGTCTTCTGCAGTCAGAATCTCGGAGCCGGCCAGGCAAAGCGAATCCGTCAGGGACTCCGCCAGGGTGTGCTTGTCGGTGTCGGCTATGGTGCGTTTGCGGGTGTCATCATGATTCTGTTCGGACGGCCGCTGACAAAGCTCTTTATTGTCAGCTCTGCTTTTGAAGCAATCAACGCTTCGGCAAAATATCTGCGCTGCCTCGGATTTTTCTACTGGATGCTTGGTATTTTGAATGTCTGCCGTATGGTAACGCAGGGACTTGGCTACTCGGGAAGAGCCGTTTTCTCCGGCGTAATGGAGATGCTGGCACGAACGATTGTCTGCCTGGGATTTGTCGGTGCGTTTGGCTTCACCGCAATCTGCTTTGCGGACCAGGCTGCATGGCTCGCCGCCTGCTGCTATATCGCACCGACATGTCTGTACTGCGTGAAGAAATCCACGAAGATGATTGCGGATCGCGGTGCGAAATAATAACGTTATTTTCTGTCTTACAGCGGCTTCCAGATACTTCTCAGGTTATCGCGGCAATCACCAGAAACTTGTTCCATCACAGATTTTGGTTCATTGCCCGCAAAAACAAGAAAAAAGATACTGTCTGCATTGATCATGCATTCCCGCTCCAGAACAAGTATACTTTTTTTCTTTGTTTTTTTCTAGCGTTACCGCTCGATTCCATCTCTTGCCGCAAGACCCTTGTCAAACGGATGCTTGATTTTTTTCAGCTCCGAAACATAGTCCGCCCGCTCAATCAGCGCCTCCGACGGTCCCTGCCCGGTCAGAATCACTTCCAGCTTCTCCGGCTTGTGATCCAGAAAATCCAGAAGGAGCTGCTCATCAAACAGTTTGCTTCCAATCGTATAAACCAGCTCGTCCAGAAACAGTACATCGTATTCTTCCTGAACTGCTTTTTCTGTCACTTTCTGAAACTGCTCTTCATAATACCGTTTCTGCTCTGCCTTCTCCTCCGGTGTCATCAGAAACGAAAACTTTATCTTGTCCTGCCCCGGCACAAACGTCACATTCGGCGACAGCAAGAGCACCTTCCGCTCGCTCGTGCTGTTATCTTTCATAAACTGATAAATCAAAACACGGTATCCATACCCTGCCGCACGCGTGCAGAGTCCCATACCACAAGTCGTCTTTCCTTTCCATCCCCACAGTAGATGTGGACACAGCCTGTCTGCTTTTTCCATGGTGAAAACCTCGCTTTTTCTTTCTATGTTCATTTGTAAACAACAGGTAATTCGAAACAAGTTCGCAATCCCAAGTAAAAATTGTAAACAACGGAAAAAGGAGGGCAGATTTTATTCCGCCCCCCAAAAAGGTTTCCTGATTATTTACCAAAATATCTGGCCAGCAGTCCGGCAAATGCTTTTCCGTGTCTAGCTTCGTCTCTTGCCATCTCATGCACGGTGTCATGGATTGCATCAAGATTCAGGGCTTTGGCACGTTTTGCAAGATCTGTTTTGCCAGCGGTTGCTCCGTTCTCTGCCTCTACACGCATCTGCAGATTTTTCTTGGTGCTGTCGGTTACGACTTCGCCGAGAAGCTCTGCGAATTTTGCTGCGTGCTCTGCTTCTTCGTAAGCTGCTTTTTCATAGTACAGACCTACTTCCGGATATCCCTCGCGGAATGCTACTCTGGACATTGCCAGGTACATACCA
>ENA-OQEL01000127-OQEL01000127.1-human-gut-metagenome-genome-assembly--contig:-NODE-127-length-29495-cov-3.406122_pt1 | contig 29495 bp, 33 predicted proteins | sample MGYA00242796_ERZ504637 | MGnify/ENA primary metagenome ERZ504637 (study PRJEB26092, sample SAMD00036306) | human gut metagenome | host: Homo sapiens | study: EMG produced TPA metagenomics assembly of... | reverse complement strand
TTCCATATTTTTGCATCTTTACATAAATATTTTTTATGTGCTAGAATGTATGCGATTAAAAAACGTTCGCAGAGTATGCTACTCTGCGATAGTTTTTTCATCTCATTTATTTCACTTTTACGATATAGGTCTGCCACTCATCATCCTGATAAACGACTTCTCCCATACTCTTCAGCATATCGTTATTCAACTGGTCACCGTACTTCTTTCGTTCACACGATCCCCGAAAAAATATACGATATATCATACTCTTCCAACAGGGACTTCACATGTGCTTCATCTGTCGAAGTATAAATGTTCTCGACATCTGCGATCTTGGCATTGATGTCAGCAAGATCTCCTCTCCATAGCCACTCATGCACGTACCATCCCATGATTGTCGGGAGACCGGTCATGGCGGATACCCGTTCGTATTCGGAATAACTGTCACCGTTTGCTTCAAGCACCACTTCTACATCTTTGACATTTTCTTTGAGCCACTTGATTCCGCCGACATCTTCCGAGAAATCGGTCTCAAGAAAGGCAGTTGCATTCAGTCCTTTATATTCAGACGGTTTCCATACTTCACCGAACCAGGCATGTACACTGTTTCCGAAATAACCACAGATCCATACAAAGAGAATCAGTCCGATCACTGCCAGGGCTTTGAGTATCTTATTCTTTCCTATGATCAGCAGACGGAAGATTGCGTAGATCATAGTCATCCCAAACATAATATATGCCTGATAGGTCAGCTTAAACATCGTATTGGCACGGGCATTTCCGTTTTCATAAATATCACGTACATAGACGAGTTCCGGAATCAGTACCAGACCGATCGCACAGAGTCCCATGACCACAGCAAAAAGATCCGGAAGTGTAACTGATTTCAAAAGCCGTACAGAGATCTGTTTTCTGCCACTTTTAATTTCTCAACAAGCAGAGAAATGATAAACAATACATGTCAGTATTCGTCGGCAGACCCCAGAGCACCAGAAGCTGATGCGGAAGGGAATGATGCTGGGCAAGTGCGATTCCCTGTACCATATTACTGCTGTCAAACTGCATCGTAAACGGAAGGATGATCAGTGTTGCCAGTATCAAGATCTCCGCTGCCTGTGCCGCTGTCACGGCAAGGATCCATTTTACCTTTCCTTCCTGTCCGATAATATTCATGATCAGGATCACTCCACAGGTCACTGTATAATAAATGACAAAATCCCAGTAGTTTGTCCAGTGGAACATTCCCAGAAGGGCTGCAGCTGCCAGGAGCTGTGGCATCAGAAGCTGTCTGCGCCAGAATTCTTTTTTCTCTGTATTCTCGAGTGTGATCTTTGTTGTTCTTACCTTTTTCATCCAGGCATAAAGCAATGCAAGGATCAAAAGAACAAACATGATATCCACAACATGTGCATGCAGATCTCCAAGTACGAAGGAATAACATGGAAATTCATGGATCGTCTTGTCCGGCACATCCGGATTGTATCCAATATAACGGGTCGCATCCGGGAACCAGTAGCTGTCCGCTTCTTTTCCCTGCAGCTTCTGGAGCCATGGAATGATCTTACTGTAAACCACATAATGCATATTTCCCGCAATTGATACAGAAAGTCCTGCTATGATCCCGGCCACTGCCGGCACACAACGTTTCTTTCCTGTCAGGCTTCCTTTAAGCCTGTCCACAAACATCTGACGAACCAGTGAAAACGGAAGCACAACGCAAATGCAGCCACAAAAGTACGCATCAGATTGTATGTGAGTTCTACTTTCGTTCCGGAAAGCTTCGTCAGAAATACGGCGAAATACTGACCGCCATAATAATAGTTGATCTTGCCCTGGGAATACCAGAGATCGGTTGCCGGAAGTGTCTTGCTTCGCATCATGGCTTCCATGAAACCATAGTCCATAAATTTCTCTGTCCCGTGTGCTGCCGGATGAAATCCTGCCAGATAGGTCCACAGAAGAAATACGGCAAAAAATCCCCGCCAGACAAACGATTCCCATCTTTTCCGACCGCCTTTCCTGTTCTGATTCTGCTAAAAGCAAAGGATCTCCTTACTATTGTATCCGGAACGGCGGCGCTTTATTCCCTTTTCTGAATAAAAAGACAAAGCCGCCAGATTTCCCTTTCACCGGGATTCTGGCGGCTCCATTTTACTCAAAATTAAAATTCACATTCACGTTACGCTTCGTCAATCGCTTTTCCAATATCATGGCGGTAATATTTATTGTCAAAGTCAACCCATTCAACAGCCTTATATGCATTCGCACGTGCCTCTTTCAGGGTATCGCCAAGTGCTGTCACGCCGAGTACACGGCCTCCGTTCGTCACGATCTCGCCGTCCTTGAACTTCGTTCCGGCGTGGAAGCAGTAGTAGCCCTCATGCTCTTTGAATGTCGCAAGCCCACGGATCGGGAATCCCTTCTCGTAGGAAACCGGGTAACCGTTCGAAGCCAGTACAACGCAGACACACGCATTGTCTGCAAACTGCAGATCAATCTGGTCAAGCGTTCCATCGATGCAGGCTTCAAATACATCGATGATATCTGTTTTCATACGAGGAAGCACAACCTGTGCCTCCGGATCGCCAAAGCGGGCATTGTACTCCAGCACCTTCGGTCCATCCGGTGTCAGCATCAGTCCGAAGAAGATCACGCCTTTAAACGGTCTTCCCTCTGCTGCCATCGCATCTACTGTCGGCTGATAAATATATTTCTTACAGAAATCATCCACCTCTTTTGTGTAGAACGGGCTCGGAGAGAAGTTTCCCATGCCGCCGGTGTTAAGACCGGTATCGCCGTCTCCTGCTCTCTTGTGATCCTGCGCAGAACTCATCGTCTTGATCGTCTTTCCATCGACAAAAGAGAGCACGGAAACTTCGCGTCCCGTCATAAATTCCTCGATGACCATCTCATTTCCGGCACTGCCGAATTTCTTGTCGAGCATGATCGTCTTAACGCCCTCTTTTGCTTCCTCTAAGGTGTTGCAGATCAGAACGCCTTTTCCAAGCGCCAGACCGTCGGCTTTCAGCACGATCGGGAATTTTGCAGTCTCGAGATATTTCTCTGCCGCTTCTGGATCGGAGAATGTCTCGTATGCCGCCGTCGGGATATGGTATTTTTTCATCAGGTCTTTGGAGAACGCTTTCGATCCTTCCAGGATTGCCGCATTCTTTCTTGGTCCGAATACGCGCAGTCCCTCTGCCTCAAACGCATCGACAACACCGCCGACCAGCGGATCATCCATGCCGATGACGGTCAGGTCAATCTCTTTTTCTTTCGCAAAAGCAACGAGCTTGTCAAACTCCATCGCTGCAATATCGACACACTCTGCGTACTCCGCAATTCCTGCGTTTCCAGGAGCGCAGTAAATCTTGTCTACCTTCGGGCTCTGCGCCACCTTCCAGGCAATCGCATGCTCTCTTCCGCCGCTTCCTACAATCAGTACTTTCATCGCTCTTACTCCTTTATCTTTACGTGTCCGTCTTCTACCGTTACTTTTCCGTTTGCAATCAGATCAATCGCACGCGGCATGATGACCCACTCGGCCTCTTCCATGACGCGCTGCTGCAGTGCCTTCGGTGTATCGCCCTCGTGCACTTCGACTGCCTTCTGCAGAATAATCGGGCCGGTGTCTGTTCCGCCGTCCACAAAATGAACCGTCGCTCCCGTCACTTTGACGCCGCGGGATAATACGCCCTCGTGCACTTTCAGTCCGTAATAGCCCGTTCCGCAGAACGACGGAATGAGGGACGGATGAATGTTGATGATCTTATTCGGATAAGCATCCACAATGCTCTGCGGGATCACAACCAGGCATCCTGCGAGCACAACGAGATCGACGTTGTACGACTGCAGTTTCGCCAGCAGTGCCTCGTTGAATGCTTCTCTCGATGCAAAGGTCTTCGGGGAAAGGCATACCGCATCAATCTCCTTCTTTTTCGCACGCTCCAGCGCATACGCTCCTGCATTGTTGCTGATGACAACAGAAACCTCCGCGTTTGTGATGGTTCCCTCGTCAATCGCATCCAGAATCGCCTGCAGGTTCGTGCCGCCGCCGGAGACGAGAACTGCTAATCTTAGCATAACTGTACTCCTTTTTCTCCGTTTTCAATGTGGCCGATCACATATGGCGTATCTCCGGTGGAACGGATGGCTTTCATCGCTGCGTCTACATCTTCCGGATCAACAGCCAGTACCATACCGATACCCATGTTGAAGGTGTTGTACATCATCTGCTCGTCGATATTGCCTTTCTTTGCCATCAGATCAAAGATCGGCGGTACGGTGTAGCTGTCTTTCTGTACAACGGCTACGGTGTTGTCTTTGAGCATACGCGGAATGTTCTCGTAGAAGCCGCCTCCGGTGATGTGGCTGCATGCTTTTACGGTTACACCGGCATCTTTGATGGCACGGAGTGCTTTTACGTAGATACGGGTCGGTGCAAGCAGGGTCTCGCCGAGGGTTGCGCCGAGCTCATCATAGTATGTATTTAAAGAATCTTTTGTCATATCGAAAACTTTGCGGACAAGAGAAAATCCGTTGCTGTGAACGCCGGTGGAAGCCATGCCGATCAGTACGTCTCCGGCTGCCAGATTTTCACCGGTAATCATGTCTTTCTTGTCACATACGCCGACAGCAAAACCTGCCAGATCGTACTCATCCTCCGGCATCAGGCCCGGATGCTCTGCGGTCTCACCGCCGATCAGTGCCGCATCGGACTGCAGACAGCCTTCTGCAACGCCTTTTACGATCGAAGCGATCTTCTCCGGATAGTTCTTTCCGCATGCGATGTAGTCGAGGAAGAACAGCGGTTCTCCGCCGGCACATGCGATATCGTTCACACACATGGCAACGGCATCAATGCCGATGGTGTCGTGTTTATCAAGAATCATGGCGAGCTTCACCTTGGTTCCGCATCCGTCTGTACCGGAAAGCAGCACCGGCTCTTCCATTTCTTTGATTTTTGCCAGGGAAAAAGCGCCGGAAAAACCGCCAAGGCCGCCTAATACCTCCGGGCGCATGGTTTTCTTTACATGCTCTTTCATTAATTCTACTGATTTGTATCCAGCTTCAATATCTACTCCTGCGTTCTTGTAATCCATGGTGAACCTCCCTTGTCCTTTGTTTTTATTTACTGTAGTTACGGTATCCTGTTTCCTGCAGTTTTGCGTCTTTTGCCTCAACCTGCTCTTTCATTTCCTGTGTATATGCTTTCAGTTTTGCAAGCAGTTCCGGATCGGAAGTTGCAAGAATCTTTGCTGCCAGGATTCCGGCATTGGCACCGCCATTGATGGCAACGGTTGCTACCGGAATGCCGCTCGGCATCTGTACGATGGAGTACAGGGAATCACGACCTCCAAGCGATGTGGTATGCATCGGAATTCCGATGACCGGCATTGGGAAAATAGCTGCGCACATACCCGGCAGATGAGCTGCCATACCTGCGCCTGCAATGATAACCTTGAAGCCTTTCTCCTCTGCGGTTTTTGCATATTCGAAAAATACATCCGGCTCGCGGTGTGCGGAGATGATTTTCATCTCGTACTCAATTCCAAATTTTTCCAGCATGTCGGCTGCTTTGCTCATTACCGGCATATCAGAGTCGCTGCCCATCACAATTCCTACTTTAGCCATGTTGTTCTCCTTTTCTGATTAACTGTTCTAAGTGTTATTCATTAGTTATGCTTATATTTATGTTTTAATCATTCAGTTCTGCTTATAATATACTAAGCAGGCGCAGAAATGTCAACCCATAATCAGCCAAAAGGTTCATTTAATTCTTCCGTTCCCGGCAGGACGAAGCGTCCGTCCTCAATGAGAGGGATCGTCGTTCCGTCTGCTTTTTCGACCGCAACCGACTGCAGTTCGCGGTACGGAATCGTGATGTCCGTGTGGCATCCGAAGTATGCTTTCGACGGATCTTCTTTCCGTTTTGCCGAAACCTCGTTCTCGCGCGCGATTACTTCTTTTCCGTCCGGGTTGTACATCGGGCTGTCCTCCGCCCAGGCGTAGCAGGTGTCGCCCATCGCAAAATGCGGGCCCATCTTCTCTGCGATCAGGATCGGCAGTTTTCCGGCGATGCCGTACTGCTCTGCCATCACGTACGCCGTCGTGTTCGTTCCGATGGCAAACTCACCGATCGGCAGCGTCCTGTGGTGATACAGCAGGTTTTCTTCTATATAAGTACGATTGTCCTCTTCTTTTTCGAAGTTTGCGCAGTCATACGCGGTGATCATGCCGTCAGTCAGCGTCAGGCAGAGATCGCGGTAATACAGCTCGTTCAGGTAGACTCCCGTCACATGGAGCACGCCTGTCGTGCCGGTAAGACTCGGGGAAGTAAAGACCTCTCCGACCGGAATATTGCAGTCGGCAACACAGTTCTCGAAATTCGTCTCTTTCGCAGGATCGTTCAGATGATGCAGCATCACGCGCAGATCCGTTCTGTTCTCTCCTTTTCCAAGCACATGCACGGAAACACCCTCGTCGAGCGCATCGATCAGGTACTGCTGGATGCGCTGGTATTTTTCGTAATCGAGCGTGTTGATCTTTACGATCTCACAAAAAATTTTTTCGTAGCGCGGATCGATCTCCGGCATCGGGTAGGCGATGATCGTGTAGCCGTACTCGTCATCCTTGATATAGCGGTTTACAATCTGGCCCGCCTCGTTCTGGAAACCGACACGGAGCTTTTGCTGGCGCTCGTTTAAGTGCAGTGCCTGTTTTTTATTTACTGGCTCAAACGGAACTTCGCCGAAGGTTTCCACCACGGCAGGGCCGGCATAGCCGCCCGCCAGTTCTTTGTACTCGTCGTATTTCACCTGCATCGCGCGGAGCCGTCTCTTCACGAGATCCTCGTTGAGATACAGCGCCTCATCGTTCCGGTGATCGTAGTCATACTGCTTATTCGCAGACGCACCGGCAACCCACGTTCTCCGCGCGCCGCGGGAAATCACCGGCTCGAGTCCCATCTCGCGGAACTGTAATATTGCCGCACGGATCATGCGCTCAAAACCGATGTGGAAGCGGATGCTGACTGTCTTCTTTTTCGACAGATCTTTTCGCGCCACGAGAAAGCACTTGCGGAAGCCTTCTGTGTAGGTGCGTGCCATCGCGTCGATTTCTTCCTGGCTGAACGTATTTAAAAAGCGGGCTGTACCCTTCTCATTTTCGGTGATATATTCGCCGTACTGGTACAGATACCGCAGATCCGTCAGATCAGATTCCATCACAATATCCTTCACAAAGTGCAGCGACGGGTCGACAATTTCGCGCACCTGGTATTCCTGGCGCTCCTCGGCGTAATCGCTCACATACCAGTAAATGCTCTCTTTTACATACTGCGCGGACGGCAGCGTCTCCTCCTCGAACATCGCATACAACTCGAGATACAGCTCCATCGCCGCAGTCAGCTCCAGCAGGCGGTCCTCATAGACCCAGACAACAGCATTTCCCAGCTCCCGGTACAGGCAGCAGAGGCTCCTTCCATGCGTTTCACCAAGTGCCCGCACGGCAAACGCCGGGTTTCCGTAGGAGGTCTCATACCGCTCCCCGATCACATCTTCATACGGCTCGCGGTTAAAAACAGCCAGCTCTTCCTCGGATGCTGTTTTTAGATATCCTTCTGCGATTCTGCTCCGGATCTGGTCCATTTTGCAGAGGTACTGTGCCATCTGTGCAAAAAAAATCGCGGTACGGCTGCGGAACGCTTTTTTCCGCCGGAATCTGGCGGATCCGCTCAATTGCAAGCGCATACCGCTCGTTTAATAATTCATCCGTCATAAAAAAATCCCTTTCTGTTTCTCTTTAACTGTTACGAGGGGCAGATCTGCCCCTCATTCTTCTTAACTTATTCCTGTTTTTCTTCCCGGTCGTCAATAATTTTTCCATCCCGGATACTCTGTTCGAGAATCTCTTCCATATAACTCCAGATCTCCTCGGAGCCGGTCGCCGTCTTCTCGTTTCGTTTTAACGGCTGGGAAATCCGCACATTGTGGCTGGTCCAGTCTTTTCCATCGTTCTCATGATTTAAAAGCAGCGGCTGGAAATTGTCCATCACATGGGCAAAGCGCGCTTCCGGTGTCTCATACGCTTCGAACTCGAGCCAGAGATCCATCAGCATTTTTCCCTGATCCTCCGGCAGCAGGCCGTAGATGCGCTCGGCCGCTTTGTGTTCTCTCTCGTCTTTTGTTTTGTTTGCCTCCGCGTCGTACGCATACGTGTCGCCTGCATCAATCTCCACGAGGTCGTGGATCAGCAGCATGAGCATCGTTCTGCCGATGTCGATTTTCTCGTTCGAATATTCCTGCAGCAGAAATGCCATCACCGCCATGTGCCATGCGTGCTCCGCGTCGTCCTCCTGGCGCGAATAGCCGCGGATGTGCGTCTGGCGCAGGATCTGTTTTTCTTTATCAATCTCCAGAATAAAATTCAGCTGTTTTTCAAAACGTTCGCGATCCATCTTTTTCCCCTTTTCTTTTAGATGTACTCCCGGAGTCTTTCTGTGCTTGATTTTACGAGAGTACATTTATCTCACACCGATCAGAAACAGTGCCAGCCATGCGACCAGCATGCCGCCGCTCGTAATCGAGCCGAGAACCGACATTCTGTGGCTGACCTGTTCTTCTTTAAAGCTCTTCATTCCCACATAGAAGCCGTATCCCGACAGAAGGAATGAGAACAGTCCCGCTGCTCCGAGAAAAATGCCTCCGTTTCCGCGGAATGCAAACGATACGCCCGAAGCCAGCAGAAACAGAAAGACCGAAGCACCTGCCATATAGAGAGCTTCCTTTCCGCCTTCCGACGGCTTCCGGACAAAATTGTAATTATACTTCTTCCTCGCCATATTTCCATCTCCTGAATTTATTGCAGATCAGGAATGCGCCGCAGCCGATCATGGCTCCAAGCGTATTCAGCATCAGATCATCTACATCAAAGCAGCCCACCTTCGTGATGAGCTGAATCGTCTCCACGCAGAGGCTGAACATAAAACCAAGAAGCGATACTTTCCAGAAACTCTCCATTTTTTTGTGCATCACCGGAACGATAAAGCCGAACGGCAGAAAACCGATCACATTGCCCGCCAGATTTAAAAATGCGGCAAGGAATCCCACCTTTTCGCGGTAAATCCAGAACCGTCTGATTTCCTGAAACGGCACCAGATTGTAACGGTAATCCAGTTCAAAAAAGTTTCTTCTCCCGTATTCTTCTGCAAAAAACAGAAAATAAACGAGCGCAAGAAGATACACCAGAAATAAAATCCGTCCCACAACGCGGATTCTGGCTTTCGTCTCCTGCTTCATCTTCGTTTCCCCTTTCTGCGTGGTATCAGAAACGCCGGAATACCTCTTCGGCGCATGCGCTTCCAAAATATTCCGGCATTTTCTTAAAACATAATTTCCCCGCGTCGTTTCAGCAGACCTGCTCCGCTTACGATCATCAGGACACCGGTTGCTACCCCTACCACAACCAGTACTGCGCCCATGGCGATATTTCCGCCGCCGACACGTCCCATGGTTTTATAGATTTTTCATTCATCGTGCAAAACTCCTTTTTTCAAGTGTACCACGTCTTATTTGACACCGTACTCCTCATAATAAGCATCAATGGCAGCCTTCATCTTGTCATCGATCTGGATTTTGCCCTGGCATGGACGGTTGTACAGATAGGTGATGACATCCTCCATGGTTACAATGGCATTTGCCGGAAGCCATAGGTTTCCTGGATTTCCTCAAGTGCGCTCTTGTCGCCTTTCCGCGCTCCATACGGTTTAAGGATACCATCAGACCTTTGATCTCCACATTGCCCTGTGCCTGGATGATCGGGAACGTCTCCTCGATGGATTTTCCGGAGGTGGTAACATCCTCGATGATGACAACGCGGTCGCCGTCTTTAATTTTGCTTCCAAGCAGCAGTCCTGCATCTCCGCCGTGGTCTTTTGCTTCTTTCCGGTTGGAGCAGTAACGTACTTCCACACCGTAGAGATCATGAATCGCAATAGCGGTTACAACGCTGAGCGGGATTCCTTTGTAGGCCGGTCCAAACAGAACGTCGAAATCCAGTCCATAATTGTCATGGATTGCTTTTGCATAATACTCGCCGAGACGTTTTAACTGGCTTCCGGTTACGTAAGCGCCCGCATTCATGAAGAACGGGGATTTTCTTCCGCTTTTCAGAGTGAACTCTCCAAATTTTAATACCTGGCTCTCGACCATAAACTCGATAAACTCCTGCTTGTACTGTTCCATCTTTTTTCCTCCATATTTTCAGGGGAAGGCATCTTTTTTCGCAATGCCGCCCGTTTTTACTTCTATTCTTTTCTATACTACCATAAACGCCTCTGTTTTTCCAGTCCAGACACAGGATTTCGCTAAAAAACGTGACATCCTCCCTACCTGTAGAGGTGGGGGCTTCCCTAACCTCGGTAGGTTTGGTTCTCGTTCGATAGCACCAATGTGCTAAGCATAGGCGAGCTATCCCCGTGTGTCCCACGGTTTTATTATATTACGTTACGGTCATGCCACTACCAGCCGCATTCCCTCATTTCTGATATTGACAGCCGCATTTACATCTCTGTCGTGATGGGTTCCACACTGCGGACAATCCCACTCTCTGACCGCAAGATTTTTTGTCTCTGCGTTCCTGTAACCACAAACGGAACAAATCTGACTGCTGGCGAAAAATTTGTCCACCTTCACAAGCGTTTTTACCCTGTTCCTCAAGTTTGTATTTCAAGAACCCTGTGAACATTCCCCACCCGTTATCTGAAACAGATTTTCCAAAGTTCAGCATCTGTGACATTGCTTTCATATCTAAGGATTCTATACATACACAATCATAAGCATCTGCTGTCTGCCTCGACAGCTTATGCAGAAAATCCTTTCGTTGACTGGAAACCTTTTCGTGGAGTTTTGCCACCTTGATTCTCTGCCTGCTACGGTTGTTCGAACCTTTCTGCATTTTGGAAAGTCTGCGCTGCTCCCTCGCTAATTTTTCCTCTGCATTCCTGTAATACTTCGGATATGCAGGTTCATTCCCGTTGCTGTCACGATATAATTCATGCATGGAAAAATCTAACCCCAGAAAACGCCGCATCTCTTTTTCCTGTACTTGATTTTCGTACTCAAAAAGAATACTTGCATAATATTTTCCGCCTGGTGTCTGGCTTACTGTTACAGATTTTAATTTGTATTCTTTCGGAACAGCTCTGTGTTGTTTTAACCGGACCTGGCCGGCTTTCGGCAATTTCAAATATCCATTCAATATGGCGATGTTTCCGTTGATACAGATCGTTGAATAGCTCATTTTTATTCTGTTTTTTAGATTTAAACTTTGGAAAACCTGTCTTCGGCTGTTTGAAAAAATTCTGAAATGCCGTATCAAGATGCCGAAGCGATTGTTGTAATGCGACACTGTCTACTTCCCTCAAAAATGCGTATGCTTCTGTTTTCTTCATTTCAGCCATTTCTTTTGCACAAACCGTGTAGGTTACCGTGGTTTTGTTCTCCTCATACTGCCTGATTTTTCTGGCAAGCCAATGGTTGTACACCATTCGGACACAGCCGAACGTTCTGGCAAACAAACTTTCTGCGCATCATCGGGGTATATTCTGAATTTATATGCTTTGTTTGCCAATGTTGGTCACTTCCTTTTTCGATCCGTTTGTCCCTGACTTTCGATGTATTTTTGGATTACTTCAATCGGGGCACCGCCCGTTGTAAGCAGGCAAAAACTCTGACTCCAGAAATGTTCTTTCCACAGCTTTTTCTTTATCTGCTGGGAATTCTTTTTTCAAAAGTCTGCTGCTTGCACTTTTATATGCGTTTATGAACTTGCTTATTTCCGTATTGGGGTGGGCCTTGAAAAGTATATGCACATGGTCTTTATCGTGATTCCATTCTTCAAGGGTGATATTGTAATTTGGAGCAATATACGCAAAGATCTCTTTTGCCCTGCCGGAAATTGCGTCATCAAAAACCTGTCTGCGGTACTTAACCACAAGAACAAGATGATAGTGCAGTAAAAACACTGAATGTGCATTATTATCCAAATCCATTGTATTTCGACCCCCTTTCTTCTATTCGACTGATTCTATTATACCATGATTAGAACCCAATATCAAGAAGATAACGGACGCAATTCATCTCTCACCTTAGAGGTCGGAGTCTTCTTGCTGGAAGAGGATAAATTTTATTCTCTAACGCAAAAAATCCCTCCGCCCAGAGAACGGAGAGATTTTGATATGTTTTCTTTTTAGAAATCTACTTCTGTATCATAGTAGCAGCATTTCAGCAGTTTTTCCATCTCCTCAACAGATGGCTGTCTCGGGTTGGATCCGGTGCAGGCATCGGCGATGGCATTTACGGCGATGTCGTGCAGTCTCTCCAGGAATACGTCTTCCGGAACGAATCCCTGCTCGGTCGGATAGCTGTCTTTTCCGTAGTTCTTGATGCACTGCGGAATGTTCAGTTTGTCGTTCATGCCGCGCAGATAAGCGATGAGAAGTTTGATTTTCTCTTCGGTTGTCTCGCCGCCCAGTTTCATCTCGTCAGCGATGACTGCGTAACGTTTTGCTGCGGTCTCATCTTTTGCATTGAAAGCGATAACTTTCGGCAGATACATGGCATTTGCTGCTCCATGGATCAGGTGAGCGCCGTAATCAGCGAATGCTGCGCCTGTTTTGTGTGCCATGGAGTGAACGATACCAAGCAGTGCGTTGGAGAATGCCATACCAGCGAGACACTGTGCGTTGTGCATGCTGTCACGTTTTGCCATATCTCCGTTGTAGGAATCTACAAGATCTGCCTGGATCATACGGATCGCATACAGAGCCAGCGGATCGGTAAAGTCACAGTTTGCAGTGGAAACGTATGCCTCGATCGCATGCGTCATAGCGTCCATACCGGTGTGAGCAACTAACTTCTGCGGCATGGTCTCTGCCAGATCCGGGTCAACAATTGCGACATCCGGTGTGATCTCGAAGTCTGCCAGCGGGTATTTGATACCTTTTTCATAGTCGGTGATAACTGCGAATGCGGTTACCTCCGTTGCCGTTCCTGATGTCGAAGAAATTGCACAGAAGTGAGCTTTCTTACGAAGTTTCGGCATTCCGAATACTTTGCACATCTCCTCGAAGGTGATGTCCGGATACTCGTATTTGATCCACATTGCCTTTGCTGCGTCGATTGGAGATCCGCCGCCCATTGCTACGATCCAGTCCGGCTGGAACTCTTCCATCGCTTTTGCACCGCGCATAACCGTCTCTACAGACGGGTCAGACTCAATTCCTTCGAAAAGCTGTACTTCCATGCCAGCCTCTTTCAGGTAATCCACTGCACGATCCAGGAAACCGAAGCGTTTCATGGAACCGCCGCCTACACAGACCATTGCGCGTTTTCCCTCAAATGTTTTCAGTGCCTCTAAAGCACCCTTTCCGTGGTATAAATCTCTTGGTAATGTAAATCTTGCCATTGTTCAGAACCCCTTTCTTGTTTTGCTTCTGATCAGGCGGCTCCGGCAGATCAGATCAGCAGATTTTTCTGTTTTTCCACTCTCTGTTTAAGCCGCCTTTTGTCTTTTGTTTTCGACTTTGTTATTATTATAACAAACTTTTTCAGGGATTACCAATACAAAAATGATATTTCCTGATGTCAATTATATATGTCTTATTTACTTCCGTGCCGTCCGCTGCAGCAGCAGATCACCGTACTCGTGGCCCAGCGTGTCGTTCGTCCGCTTCAGATAATTGCAGTCCGCCATAATAAGACTCGTCGGAAAATCGCCGGACTGTATCATATGATCGCTTTCCGCTTCCAGATATTTCACGAAAAAACACTCCCAACCCCTTTCAGCGCCTCCGCCAGATCCTCCCTAAAATCCTCATCCCCTCTCCGCAGACTATTCACCCTGCACCCAAACACCCTCTCATGCCCCGTACAGTGCAGATACCTGCCGTCCCCCAGATACATCCCCACATGCCCTCTCCAGAACAGCAGATCCCCGGCCTTCGCCCGTTCCTCCACCAGACACATCTCCTCCCCTTCTCTCCAGATCGCCTTCATCGGATACCCTTCCCTGATATCCGCATCCCGCCAAATCAAAACCCCATTCATCAAATACACCATAAACACCACACCCGAACAGTCAATCCCATCCGCCGCCTTCCCGCCCCACCGGTACTGGCATCCAAGATACCCCTTCGCACACTCCACAACCTTCCTCCGAAACTTCTCTTCCGACCACCCCTCCGGAATCCCCTGCTCCACAAAAAACCGCTCTTCCGATTTTCCCCACAAAAACCGATCCGAATCCAGTCTTTTTCTTAATGCCACCTCCGGCACAAACCCACTGATCCCATTCGCCAGTTTCACCCTGCAATACCCATTCTCCGTCTCCTCCATTTTCTCCACAAAACACCCCCGTCCCAGCGTCTCCAACATCCGCGACTGCACCCGCGCTCCCCTCATCACATCCGCAAACCCGCGTGTCACCACATACGTATTCCCCTGCCTTTTCCCTCTCCTCCATCCACTCCCGGCTTTTCTCTTCAATCAAATTCCTCTCCATCCACCCCCGATACCCATAATGCGTCCAAACCTCAATCCACTCCCCTCATCTTCCCACATCAACAGCTCCATCCAAAAACACCTCATCCACCACATCAACCCCATTTCCTCATACAAAAACGCCCGCTTCACTTTAATGATCCCATACTTCATCTCACATACCACCTTCCATTTTCTATATACTATGCACCCACCACAACACTCTCACGCCGATCCGCCCCCGGCGGATCCAGACCTACTTCGTTTCAGCTCCACACAACCAGACCTCACTGGAATTTGCGCCTGCCGTGTGGCGGGCATAGAAAAAGAGGGCAGAAACTGTGAGCCCGGAACAGGTGCAGGAAAATGGGATGGTTCCCGTTTCCCTGTACCCATTCTGAGCCACAGTTCCGCCCTCTTTTTCTCGCCCGCCGCACCGCAGATGCGAAGCCGCTCGAGGCCGTCCGTCTTATCTCACCGCCCCGATCAGCGAATTAATATCGTCAACCTTATGCCTTCTCATATACTCTTCGATACCGCGAACCGTTTCAACAGTCGCATACGGATTAAAGAAATTCGCCGTCCCAATCGAAACCGCCGTAGCCCCCGCCAGAATAAACTCCAGCGCATCCTCCGCCGACGCAATACCGCCCATACCAATAATCGGCACTTTCACTGCCTGCGCCACCTGATACACCATCCGCACCGCAATCGGCTTCACCGCCGGCCCCGACATACCGCCAGTCTTATTCGCAATCGCAAACTTCTGCCGTTCAATATCAATCTTCATCCCAGTAAGCGTATTGATCAGCGACAGCACATCCGCCCCGCCGGCTTCCGCAGCCCGCGCCATCTCCGTAATATCCGTCACATTCGGGCTCAATTTCATAATAATCGGCTGCTTCGCATAATTTTTTAACTTCTCTGGTGATCGCCTCCACCGCCTTCGGATCCTGTCCAAACGCAATACCGCCCTCCTTCACATTCGGGCACGAAATATTAATCTCCAGCAGATCCACCGGCTCCGAAGTCAAATCGCTCCACAACCTCACAGTAATCCTCCGTCGTCCGTCCACACACATTCACCACAATCTTCGTGTCAAACTGTTTCAAAAACGGAATATCCCTCTCACAGAACACATCAATACCAGGATTCTGCAGTCCGATCGCATTCAGCATTCCGCCGTAAACCTCCGCAATACGCGGCGTCGGATTCCCCGGCCACGGCACATTCGCAACACCCTTCGTCACAACCGCGCCAAGCTCCTTCAAATCCACAAACTCACTGTACTCCGCGCCGGAGCCAAACGTACCAGATGCCGTCATAACCGGATTCTTCAGTTCCACACCCGCCAGATTCACACTTGTCTTCATCGCTTTTTCTCCTCCTCGCGTCACTTACAGCTCAATTTCCGTACTTAAAAAGACCGGTCCGTCCTTGCAGATCCGCTTGTTGTGCACATGTGAATGACCATCCACCTCAGTCGACTGGCAGACACACGCAAGACATGCGCCAACGCCGCACGCCATCTTCTCTTCCATCGAAATCCAGCATGGAATTCCCTTTTCCAGACCGTACGCCTTAATCGCACGCAGCATCGGAGCCGGACCGCAGGCAAAAATTACATCTGCTTCCAGATGATCCTCGCGCACCGCATCCATCACATTGCCCTTCACACCGGCACTTCCGTCCTCCGTTGCAATATGAAGATCGCCTGCCGCAGCAAACTCCTCATTTAAGAACAACTCATCGCGGTAACCACAGCAGATGATCGTGTCCGTTCCAAGATCCTTCGCCGTCTGCAGCATCGGCGGAACACCGATACCGCCGCCCATCAGCATCACACGTTTTCCCTTACCTTCCTCGATCGGGAATCCATTTCCAAGCGGCCCTAAAATATCAACCTCATCCCCCGCTTTCAGATGCGAAAACTCCTCCGTTCCTGCACCTGCCACACGGTAGACAATCCGAAGTCTTCCTCCCTCTCGGTCGATCTCACAAAGAGAAATCGGACGCGGCAGAAGACGGCTGCCGTCCTTCGAAAACAGAGAAATAAACTGGCCGGCCTTCGCCTCTTTCGCAATCACTTTCGTAGAAATCCACATGCTGTAAATTCCTTTTGCAATGCACTCCTGACTTTCCACAGTACAGCATTCCTTGATTTTCATAAGCTGAACACTCCTTTTATTTTCTTGAATCGGCGAAAAGCCCAAAATATCCTCCGGCGGACATAACATCTACCCGGCAGACCTTCTGAGCTTTTCACCCTGTATTCTTATTTTGCAGCAGCAAGCGCCCCGCTGATATCCTCAACCATATCCTTTACAGCTGCTCTCGAAGCATCCGCAAAGTTCTCAGTGCCAAACTCGGCATATTTTTCCTGTTTGTAAGCAGCGATAATACCTCTCGAAGAGTTTACGATTGCACCCAGTCCGTCCTCATTGAAGAAGTGAACGAGGTCTTTTCCTTTTCCACCCTGTGCACCGTAGCCCGGTACCAGGATGTAGGATTTCGGCATTACCTTACGCAGCACCTTGCCCATCTCCGGGTACGTAGCGCCGACAACAGCTCCCACATAGCTGTAATCATCGCCCATGTGCTCCTCGCCCCACGCGGCAACCTGCTCGCCGACCCACTCATACAGCGGACGTCCGTCGATGATGCGGTCCTGGAACTCGCCGCTGGACGGGTTCGAGGTTTTTACCAGAACAAAGATACCTTTTTTCTCCTCTTTGCAGACCTTGATGAACGGTTTTACGCCGTCAGATCCAAGATACGGATTGACAGTTGCAAAATCCTCATGGAATCCGGCGTAGGATTTGCTTCCCACCTGCACGTGGCCGAGGTGGCCGACTGCATACGCCTCAGAAGTAGAACCGATATCGCCTCGTTTGATATCGCCGATGACAACGAGACCCTTTTCCTGGCAGTAGGAAACGGTCTTCTCATACGCTGCCATTCCCGGAACGCCGAACTGCTCATACATGGCAACCTGCGGTTTTACAGCCGGAATCAGATCGTATGTTGCATCGACAATCGCTTTATTGAACTGCCAAACGGCCTCTGCAGCTCCTTCGAGTGTCTCTCCGTACTCGGCAAATGCCTTTTTCTGTACGTGCTCCGGCACATAGTTCAGCATCGGGTCCAGACCTACGACGATCGGTGCATTTGTTTTTTTAATGTTTGCAATCAGTTTGTTAATCATCTGCTTACTCTCCCTCTTCTGTTTTTTTCTTATAGAAATTACTCAGCTTCGTATACAATCTTGCCGCCGCATACGGTAGCCATAACTTTTCCTTTGACTTCTTGCCGCCGAACGGAGTGTTTTTGCCCTTGGAAACAAACTCCTTCGGTCGATCACATACTCTGCTTCCGGATCGATGACAACCACATCGGCGTCCATGCCAGGAGCAAGAGAACCTTTCTTGTCCAGGTGCAGGATTTTGCCGGATTGTAGCTCATCTTCTCCGCCATCTGCATCGGGGTGATGACCTCGGTATCCACAAGTTCGGTGATGGTAAGAGCCACGCTCGTCTCCAGTCCGACGATGCCGAACGGAGCTTTCTTGAAGGACTCCTGTTTCTCGGTCAGCGCATGCGGTGCATGATCGGTGCTGATGACATCGAAGACATCGTCTTTCAGACCCTGGCGCAGTGCCTCGAGATCCTCTTTCGTACGGAGCGGCGGATTCATCTTGTAGTTGGTGTCGCCCTTTACGATGTCGTCGCTGCAGAGGGTAAAGTGATGCGGGCAGACCTCGGCGGAAATCGAAACGCCGGCCTTTCTCGCCTCACGCACCATATCCACGCTCTCTTTGGTCGAGCAGTGGCACAGATGCAGGTGTGCACCTGTCTCTGCAGCAAGTACGATATCTCTTGCAACAATCGTGTTCTCTACGGAGTTTGTGATGCCCGGCAGATGCCACTCTCTCGAGTTTGCATCCTCATTCATGCAGCCGCCGTTTACGAGGTTCTTGTCCTCGCAGTGAGCCAGCACCGGAATGTTTTTCTCTGCGGCAATCTCCATGGCCTCTTTGTAGAGCAGCGCGTTCATAACGGATTTTCCGTCCTCGCTGATCGCCGGGATGCCGGCTTTTACCATGCCCTCGATATCGGCGAGCTCTTCACCCTTCTGTCCTACTGTGATGGCGCCTGCCTGCAGTACATTAATCGGAGAAAAACGGTCTGCTTTGATCGTTACATAGTTGACGCGGTCCGGGCTGTCGATGACCGGTTTTGTATTCGGCATCGCTACCAGCGTTGTCACGCCTCCTTTTGCTGCTGCTTTCGAACCGCTTTCAATATCTTCTTTATATGTCTGCCCCGGGTCGCGGAGATGTACATGCATATCGATGATGCCAGGCATTACATAGCAGCCTTTTGCATCTATTACCTGCGCATCTTTTACGCGGATTCCTTTTTCAACCCGTGTAATAACGCCGTTTTCGATCAGAACATCACTGATTTCGTCTTTTTGGGTGGCCGGGTCGATGACCTGTCCATTTTTGATTAAGATACTCATCTTACGTTCTCTGATCCTTTCTTTTCTTCTGGCCGTCGTCCGACCATTTATTCCTTTTTATAATACACGAAATCTTTCCTGAAATAAAGAGTTTTTTCTTGACTTTTTTGATTTGCAAGATTATAATAGTCTCAATCGAGAAGATGTTGAGATGTAATACGTGGTCACTAGCTATTAGAGATTATATTAGCATTCACCTTCAATATAATCTGTAATAGCTAGTGAATTTTTTTACCAAAAGTTCACTCGCTTATGGGGGAACATATGCATTCCCACATCATGCTTATTTTTTAATTTTATGGAGGTAACTCACAATGAACAAGGGAACAGTGAAATGGTTTAACGCAGAGAAGGGCTATGGCTTCATCACAGGCGAAGACGGAAACGATGTATTCGTACATTTCTCCGCTATCCAGGGTGAAGGATTCAAAACTCTTGACGAAGGTCAGGCGGTTACTTACGATCTTACCGAGGGTGCTCGCGGAATGCAGGCTTCCAACGTTGTTAATGCTAATTAACCATAAGCGAAAGGCCGGGGGATGTATGTCCTCCGGTTTTTTAATTTACGCGGGCAACGAGCCAAAGTCCGTGCCTGCACGAGACCTTGGCGACTGCCGCGATAACTTGAGAAACTCGCGGAGCGTGTTTCTCATAGTTTTTTCTAAATCTCTATAACAAAAGCGCTTATCACTCCGGGATTTTCCCGTCTGTGGTAAGCGCTTTTACTTTCTTTAACAATTCTGCTTATTCCGCTGTACTTTCGCTGATGGAATCTGCTGTGCTGTCCGAAGATGTATCGGAAGCATCAGAGCTGTCGCTGGTGTCATCTGCACTGCTGTCGCTGGATGTGTTGGTCTCGCTCAGATAATTCTGAATATCCGTCACGTTCATCGTTGTGGTTTCTGTCGTGCGGTTCGCCTTTTTCTCTGCTACCGAGTTCTGGTAAACAGCAACGGAGAACCAGCCGATCAGGGTAGCCAGAACAACGACGAAAGCGGTAACTTCCAGTCTCGTGATCCATCTTTCACGTCTCATGATTTTCTCACGGTTCGCTTTTTTCCTTTTTATAGCGGTCAACTTTTTCCTGACTCATGGTTCTACTTCTCCTTTGATTTCTAAAAAAGTGCTCGGCGGCACTTTCAAACATGTTGAAAATTATACTACATTTTCAACAAAAAGGGAAGAGAAAAGTTATAATGCAATGATAATTCCGCCGTCATTTGCATACATACTGCTGACGCCCTGGGTATCGAGTACGAAGACATCCTGTACCGCAAGGCGCTCCAGAAGGGCTTCTTTTACCATCTCGGCGCGCTCCGGGCAGTTGCAATGAGAGATGGCAAGCGTTTTGTTTTCTACATGCTGTGCGTCATTTACAATGGCATCGACCATTTTCATCAGTGCTTTGTTGATGCCGCGCGCCTGATCGAGCTGTACGATATCGCCCTCCGGTGTGGCTCCCATAACCGGTTTGATCTTAAGCGCGGATGCAACAAGTGCTTTTGTTTTGGAAAGGCGGCCGTTTTTCCGCAGAGTTTCGAGATTTTCCAGCACGAAATAGGTGTGCTGTGTGCTGATATAGAGTTCTACTGTCTCTACGACGCGCTCAAAGCTCATGCCGGCTTCCTCGCACTCCACGATTTTTTTCACAATCAGGGTCTCTCCTATCGATGCGCTTCTGGAATTGAATACGTGAATCTTCAGATCCTCGTTCTCCTCCTGCGCCAGGTTTGCACCGAGCACTGCGCTGTTATAGGAACCGCTGAGCTGTGCGGAAAGTGTGACCGCGTAGCACCGTTCTGCTCCGTTCAGAAAAGATTTCCGGAAATAATCCGGCGACGGGCAGGCGGATTTCGGGCACTCCGGGCATTCCGCTACTCTCTTTAAAAAATATTTCTGGTCAAATGTCTCGTCATCCAGAATGGATTCTCCGCCGACTTCCAGGGTCAGCGGTGCAATTTCAATATTTCCTCTTTTTTTCATATCTGCTGTCAGTTCACAGCAGCTGTCTGCAACAATGTGAAAACTCATATATTTTATCCCTCCAAACTTGATTCCGCTTTTTCTCACTGCGGACGTTTCGTATTTCCAATCACCGCTCTTTTTCAAACCTTCCTAAACTAGGGACGAATTCGACACAGTGAATTTTTTGATATTTTGTCATGTAGTTTTGATAACTACATTTTATCATAACACACTTAGTGCTCCATTGCAAAAAGTTTTTTCCCAATAAAAGTTTTTCCGTTAAAAGTTTTTTCCTTTTCTTGTCGCACTCCCCTTTTTGCGGTATACTACGGTCATACGGCTTTTTTGTTTATGGATATTTTTCCATTGCTTATTTTCAGGAGGTGGTACGTATGGAATGGACTTTTTCGGATTCGGTCCGGCTTTCCCTGCTTTCGTTTTCGGAAGCTTCCAAAGCCTGCGCGGCGCTGCCCGGATTTTCTCTTTTCCGGCGCAGTCTGCAGCCGGAGCGCATCGAATACTGCCGCGCAGAGCTGCTGCCTGACTGCCTGGTCGGATCGCTTGCCGTCCCGGACAAGACGCATCCGCTTCACCTTGCATTCTCGCTTGCGTTTTATCTCGACCGGGGGCAGCTTATTCTGGCAGCCGACGAACAGACACTTCCGGCTTTGCAGAGCCTCCTCTTCCCGGAAGAACCGCTCGATACTTCCGATGTCTTCCACCTGTTTTTCTCGTTTCTGGAATCGCTGATCCAGGAGGATATGCTCTATCTGCAGAATTTTGAGAAGCGCCTCGCGACAATCGAGGAGTCTCTTCTCGACACTCTGCCAAAAGAGCTGCAGCGGACCCTGATCACGATCCGTCGGGAGCTGCTCGTGTTCCATGCCTATTACCAGCAGCTTCTCGACATGTGCGAAATACTCTCCGAGGACGAAAATCACTTTCTTCCCCCGGAATGCGCCCGTCAGTTTTCGCGCCCTTGGAAACCGCGTGGACCGTTTGTACGACCACACCCAGATGCTGCGGGAGTACGCCCTGCAGATCCGCGAGATGCAGCAGGCGCAGATCGACCTGCGTCAGAACGATACGATGCGGATTCTGACGGTCGTCTCGACGATCTTTTTCCCGCTTTCCCTGATCGCCGGCTGGTACGGCATGAATTTTACGCATATGCCTGAGCTTTCTGCCCCGTATGCGTACTTCATCCTGATCGGCGTCTGTATTCTCATTGTTGCTGTTGAAATTTGGTATTTTAAAAAGAAAGGCTGGTTTTAACTACGGATGATTATCCTGCAGATTACACAGTTAAAGAATTTTATGAACACTCTGCTCCGTCTCGAGACATTTGACCGCTTTCCCGTCTCCGAGGCGTCGATCACAACGTTTACGACGTTCTCCATCGACGGCAGTCTTCACACGGACTTTTTCGATCCCGACGACGCGCAGCTCTTAAAAGAAAAAGGGCGGACGCGGCTTCTCTGGAAAGATGTGAAATCGTTCTGCTATTCCGTCATCAAAGGAAAACGGACACCCCTGCAGTTCAAATTTGTGTTTCAGCTTCCGCAGGCGGCGTGCGAAAAAATGATCGCGGACCATGCGCTGCCACTGGAAATAGAGAACGTGTTTGGATGCTTTCTGAATTTTCAGTATAAGGACGGAAAACTCTTACTTACCACCGGAACTTCCCTCAAAATCTTTACGATGGACAAGTCGCTCGACCGCGTCTTCGATGAGGAAGTCCGCCAGTTTCTGCTGAAAAATGAAATTGCATTTGAAGAGCAGATATAAAGACAAAATACTTATTTAGAAAGGTTCTCTTTTTATGAATCAGATTATTATGTGGATCATGGCAGTCGGCGCGGTACTCGGCGGTGTCGACCGGATCGCTGGCAATCGCTTCGGACTTGGAAAACGGTTTGAGGAGGGCTTTACGCTGCTTGGACCGACGGCACTTTCCATGTCGGGTATCATCTGCCTCACCCCGCTGCTCTCCCGCTTTCTCCGTTTCGCCCTCGTTCCCATCTGGAACTTTTTTGGGCTGGATGCGGGACTTCTCGCCGGCATTCTCGCCATTGACATGGGCGGCTACCAGCTCGCCGGAGAGCTTTCGGCATCGCAGGAGATGGTGCGCTACGCAGGACTTGTGATTGCGGCGACGCTTGGCTGTACCATCACCTTTACGATTCCGGTCGGCATGGGAATGCTGAAAAGCGGCGACCGCCTCTTTTTCTCCCGCGGCATGCTGATCGGCACGGGCACGCTTCCCGTCACGATGATCGTCGGCGGACTGCTCTCAGGGCTCTCTTTTCTGCAGATCGTACTTCAGTCGCTCCCGGTGCTTCTCTTCTGCTTTCTGCTGATGTTCGGCATCTGGCGTTTTCCGGAGCAGACCGTGCGCGCGTTCACGGTATTTGCAGATGTGATCCGGCTTCTGACGACGATCGGCCTCATCGCGGGCGCGTTCTGCTATATGACCGGCTTTTCGCTGCTCCCGGACCTTGCGCCGCTGGAGGACGCGATGGCGGTCGTCTCGTCCATCGGCATTGTACTGCTTGGCAGCCTTCCGACGGCGGAGCTTTTACAGCGGGTGCTCAAAAAGCCGCTCTCTTTTATTGGAAGAAAAACCGGCATGAACGACAGCAGTGCCGCCGGCCTTCTGATGGGCATTGTCAGCCCTGTTCCGGCGATCACAATGATGGAAAAAATGGACGAGCGCGGAAAGATTGTAAACGCAACTTTCCTCGTCTCCGCCGCATCGACCATCGCCGCACATATGGGATTTACGTTCGGCACCGATCCTGATTTTGTCGTGCCGCTTCTCGTTGCAAAAGCTCGCTGGAGGCATCGCCGCCGTCTGTGCCGCGCTGTTTTTCACGAAGAACTCTGCTTAATTGTTTGAGAGCATGCATAGAAACGCAATAAGACCTGCGCCGTTTGAAAGCGCAGGTCTTATTGCATTTCTTACTTATTTTCTATTTCTTATTTCACCATATCCTCTTTGATAATTCCATGCTCTTTTAAGAGATCTCCAACTACATTTCCATCTACCAGTTTCAGCAGAGGTTTTTTCAGCAGGTTGAGCGGTCCAGGAAGCTCGATTTCCAGCGGGGATTTTCCATCCATCAGTTTCACGGAGCTGTCCAGCAGGTCGCGGATATCGTAAACGCTGCCCCATACTTCCGGCACGCCGCGGTCTACGCCGAGGAGTCCGTAAACAGCTTCCATTGCGGTACGAACGGAATACTCTGTCGTGAAGATGGTATCTCTTGGTGTCTCAGCGAACTGTCCGAGGAATGCGAAGTTGACGCAGCCATCCGGGATGACATCCGGGCGGTCGCCCTTTCTTCTTGGCATAAAGAATGCGGTGATGTACGGCATCATGGTCGGTACGCAGACAGCGCTGTTCTCTGCCAGCTCCGGAATCTGGTCAACCGGCACGCCGAGGTGGTACAGCCACTCTTCGGTGATCTCTTTACCAGTGCACTCTTTCATCGGTTTCTTCACATAGTCGCCAGGTACATCGGTGAACAGGCTGTAAACCCATACGCATACCTTATCTTTATCCTGCTCTTTGAACTGTCCCTGACGGTTGATGGTCCAGCTTAAAAGCCACTTGGAATCCTGGCAGCTTACGATACCGCCGGTAACAACCTTTCCGGTTCTCGGATCACGTTTGCAGATATTGGTGATATACGGAATGATCTTATTGTCGAGAGTGGTAATTGTTGCGGATTCCCAGTTTGTCTTTGCAATATCGGAGCAGAATTTCTCCGGATGTCCAAAGGACGGATCCTGTTTTGCAATGTTTTTCCACAGGCTCCAGCAGCCGCTCGTGCGGACCTCTGCATCACCGTTCGGTGCATGGTTCTGATCGCCGTAGATCGTGCCTTCGGTGCAGCTTCCGTTGGTAACGAAGACGAGGTCATTCTCCGTGAGAACGATGCCTTTCTCGACGCCGTTTACTTTGCACTCGATGGCTTTTGCTACTTTCTTTCCATCGTTGATTTCAAAGATAACGTTGGTTACTTCGGTATTGAACTGGAAGTCTACACCGGCATCCTCGAGGTATTTCTTCATCGGAAGAATCAGGGATTCATACTGGTTGTACTTCGTGAATTTCAGTGCGGAGAAGTCCGGCAGTCCGCCGATGTGGTGAATAAACCTCTGGAAGTACAGCTTCATCTCCAGTGCACTGTGCCAGTTTTCGAATGCGAACATCGTTCTCCAGTACAGCCAGAAGGTGGAATTGAAGACTTCATCATCGAAAACATCCTCGATCGTCTTGTCGTACAGATCCTCGTCTCTTGTCATGAAGAGTTTCATGATCTCCATGCAGCCTTTCTGGCTCAGGTTGAACTTGCCGTCGGTATGGGCATCCTCGCCGCGGTTCTTCGTTGCACGGCACAGAGAGTAGTTCGGGTCTTTTTTGTTCAGCCAGTAATACTCGTCGAGAACGGATACGCCAGGTGTCTCAATCGACGGGATGCTGTGGAACAGATCCCACAGGCACTCGAAGTGGTTTTCCATCTCACGGCCGCCTCTCATGATGTAGCCGCGGGTCGGATCGTAGATACCGTCGCAGGCACCGCCGGCGATGTCCATGGCTTCGAGAATGTGGATGTGATCGCCTTTCATCTGGCCGTCTCTTACAAGGAAACACGCTGCTGCGAGGGCTGCGAGGCCGCTTCCTACGAGGTATGCGCTCTTCTCATCGACGCCTTCCGGTTTTTCCGGTCTTGCGAAGGCTTCGTAGTTTCCGTTGGTGTAATAAATGCCTTTGCTGTTTTTCTTATCTTTTCCGCGCTCGGTGTTGCGGTAATCATTCTTTGGTTCTGATGTTACAGTGGTTTTCTCCGCTGCTTTTTTTGCTTCACTCTTGTTTTTTGCCTGCAGCACTGCTGCTCCAGCTCCGATGACTGCTGCTGATGCGATTCCGAATTTTAATCCTTTTTTTGACATAGACGTTCATCCTTTCTTTTCTAAATACGACTGCCGGAATGTTTTTTCGAATTTCCGGTTCGTATAGGTTATGCTGCTTTCTTTGTTTTACAAGTTTCTATTTGTGTTGCCATTGTCTGTTGACAATTTGAATCTTACTTCATTTTTCCCCGCTTTTCCATTTACAAAACAGGGCGGATGATTAAATTTTTATCATCCGCCCTGTTTTGTAAAGTGTAACTATATTTTATTTCTTTTTTCAAAATTTCGGATGGAATTGACGACATTTCCTTCCATCGTGCGGTGCATTTTTTCCGCAATCATATGGTAATCCACTTTCATTCCGTCTTTGATCCAGTCGAGCATGACACCGGTAAAGCTATACTTATAGAAATCTGCGATAAAACTCTGATCCGCCTCGGAGATGCCGGTTCCCTTTGCTTTTTCCTGTACGACACCGTACAGCAGATCGTGCGTCAGATGAAAGAGATATGTTTCGATCTGCTCCCGGCTTACAGAGTGATAGACATTCATAATAAATGGTTTATTCTCGAGCACTGCCTCAAAAATCTGCTGCAGGCCTTCCTGCCATGTCTCATACGTTTTCTTCCCCTGCAGCGCCTGCGTCGCATCCTCCAGGCACGACCATTCGACAAGATCATAGATATCCTTAAAATGATAATAAAACGCCATCCGGCTGATGCCGCAGTCTGTCGTCAGATCGTTGATCGTAATTTTGTCCAGCGGCTTTTTCAAAAGCAGCTTTTTTAATGACGCTTCCAGCGCCGCCTTTGTCGCATTTGTCATGTATTTCCTCCATTTTTCTTTTATGTACCCTCGGAATCTTTCTGTTCGAAACGCTTCTATGCTTTTTCATTGTAGCATATCCATTCTCCAGAAACAACTGCGCAGCCCTTCTGATCAGACTTTACAAAAAGTTTAGAAAGTACCGTAATACCAGTAAATTCAATACTTTCCGTCGTTCTGTTAGCACTCTTTTTTCTCGAGTGCTAATTTCCCCTTGACTTTTCCCTGTGCCAGTATTACTATAACTATCAGAGCAGTAAAAAAGCTGCAGACATCTAAAAAAGCATGATATTCCCGCTTTGCTGGATCAAAATATTTTTATAAGAAAAGGAGTGTGTTTCTCATGAGTGCGAAACATGGAAATCTTTCAATCAACAGCGACAATATTTTCCCGATTATCAAAAAATGGATGTATTCCGACCACGATATCTTCGTCCGCGAGCTCGTTTCCAACGGCTGCGATGCCATCACCAAACTGAAAAAACTCGACGGCATGGGCGAATATACTCTGCCGGATGACTACAAAGCAGCCATTCAGGTAATTGTAAACCCGGATGAGAAAACCTTAAAATTCATCGATAACGGTATCGGTATGACCGCAGACGAAGTCGAAGAATATATTACCCAGATCGCCTTCTCCGGCGCTACCGAATTTCTGGAGAAATACAAAGACAAACGAATTCAGATCAGATGATCGGCCACTTCGGTCTTGGTTTCTACTCTGCTTTCATGGTAGCAGATGAAGTTCACATCGATTCTCTTTCCTATAAAGAAGGATCCACCCCGGTACACTGGACCTGTGACGGAAGCACCGAGTACGATATGTCCGAGGGCAGCAAGACAACTGTTGGTACCGAAATCACTCTGTTCCTGAACGAGGACTGCCTGGAATTCGCAAACGAATACCGTGTCCGCGAAGTTCTGGAAAAATACTGCTCCTTCATGCCGGTTGAAATTTTCCTGTCCAAAGCAAATGCGCCGCAGGAATACGAGACCATCGATGAAAGCGAATTAAAAGATGACGACGTTGTCGTAGAGCACATCCACGAGGACGCAAAATACGAAGAGAAAGAAAAAGAAGACGGAACGAAAGAGCAGGTTGAAGTTTCCCCGGCCAAAGAGAAAGTAAAAATCAACAAACGCCCGGTTTCCATCAGTGATATCCACCCGCTGTGGACCAAACATCCAAACGAGTGCAGCGATGAGGATTATAAAGAATTCTACCGCAAAGTCTTCAACGACTACCGCGAGCCGCTGTTCTGGATCCACCTGAACATGGACTATCCGTTCAACCTCAAAGGTATCCTCTACTTCCCGCGTATCAACACCGAGTACGATTCCATCGAGGGAACCATCAAGCTGTACAACAACCAGGTATTTATTGCCGACAACATCAAAGAAGTCATTCCGGAATACCTGATGCTCTTAAAAGGCGTCATCGACTGCCCGGATCTGCCGCTGAACGTATCCCGAAGCGCACTGCAGAACGACGGATTTGTCAAGAAGATCTCCGAGTACATCTCCAAGAAATTCGCTGACAAGCTCTCCGGCATGTGCAAAACCGACCGTGAGAATTACGAAAAATACTGGGATGATATCAACCCATTCATCAAATACGGATGCATCAAGGACGAGAAATTCTCCAAGAAGATGATGGACTATATTCTGTTCAAGAACATCGACGGAAAATATCTGACTCTTGAGGACTGCATCAACGAGAATAAGAAAGAAGAAGCTCCTGCAGAGAACACCGAGGAGAAGGCTGAAACTACGGAGAATACCGAAAATACGGAAAACGCTGACGAGAAGAAAGAGCCGGAAAAAACGACTGTTTACTACGTCACCGACGAAGTTCAGCAGAGCCAGTACATCAACATGTTCCGCAGTCAGGGCATGGATGCTGTCATCCTGAAACACAACATCGACTCCGCTTTCATCACCCATGCAGAGCGTTACAACGAGCATGTAACTTTCCAGCGCATCGATGCAGATCTGACCAACGATATGAAAGACGAGTCCGGTGAGGATCTGACCGACGCTACAAATACTCTGACCGATCTCTTCCGCAAAGTCCTCGACAAGAAAGACCTGACCGTCAAAGTTGAGAACCTGAAAGACGAAAATGTATCCTCCATGGTAACGCTTTCCGAGGAGAGCCGCCGGATGCAGGATATGATGAAGATGTACGGCATGACCGGCATGGATCCGTCCATGTTCGGCGGACAGGAAACCCTGATCCTGAATGCAAAACATCCGCTCGTTCAGTACATTCTGAAGAATGGCGAGAACGACAACACATCCCTGTTCTGCGAGCAGCTGTATGATCTGGCAATGATCAGCCACAAACCGCTCTCTCCGGACGAGATGACAAAATTCGTAAGCAGAAGCAATCAGATTATGATGCTCCTTGCAAAATGATAAAGCACAGGCACAGCAAAACGCACCTCTTATAAAAAACGCCGGATTTCTGGAATTTACCAGATGTCGCGTTTTTTTCCTGCTTTTTTACTTTACGATTTCTGATCCAGATGATAGAATAATTCTATTCGCCCTATTGAAAAATAAGGAAAATCACACGAAAGGTCTGGTATTTATTTCTATGAAAAAAGGAAAGCCATCCGCCCTGCTCCCGATCGCCGTTTTTCTGGTGTTTTATCTGGGGTTCGGCATTTATTCCGAGTATATTTTAAAAATTCCGATGGGCTTCTACAACATCCCCATCGTCGTCTCGTTTCTGACAG
>ENA-OQEL01000126-OQEL01000126.1-human-gut-metagenome-genome-assembly--contig:-NODE-126-length-29524-cov-3.737320_pt1 | contig 29524 bp, 29 predicted proteins | sample MGYA00242796_ERZ504637 | MGnify/ENA primary metagenome ERZ504637 (study PRJEB26092, sample SAMD00036306) | human gut metagenome | host: Homo sapiens | study: EMG produced TPA metagenomics assembly of... | reverse complement strand
AACAGAACATATAAGTCGCGATTTGAAATCGCCCCCCTTTTGTTTGGGATACATCGATCTTGGCGTAAAAAAATTGTGCGTTGTCATCGTTTGACTGTAAAAAGTAACAGGTTTTTCCAAGGTATCTTAATAATTATGAAAAGGGCTGAACAGTCATACTGTACAGCCCTTTTCGATTGTAAAAAATTTACCGCTCTTTCTTCATCTCAAACACCAACGCAATCGGTGCGGAGCCACGTCTGTATCCTGCCGGGACAGTTATGCAAATGGCCGCCTTCAACTTCTTTAAACGCAACAGTTTCACCATTTTCCACCATACAGATCTCTGAAATTTTCGCCTCGGTATACGGTACGAAAATTTCCGCCTCTACCGATTCCTGTACCGTCGGATACAGTCGGAACACATAGACGGAATCTCCTTTCTGTGTGAACGAAAGGGTTCCGCTCTGGTACGGCGCGCAGACGCGGGTTCCGTAGATGGCATCGCCGAAGGTTTTCATCCACTGGCCAAAACCGTTCAGGCTGTCCCAGGCATCGACCGGGATGCGGCCGTCCGGCTGTGGGCTGACGTTCAGCGCCATGTTGCCGCCTTTGGCAACGATGTTGACAAGCATGCCGACAAGCTCACGTGGAGATTTATAATGGTCGCCGTATTCGTATGTAAAGTCAACGCCGAGGGTAAGGCAGCTTTCCCACGGAACGTTCAGCGGTTCTTCCGGAATGCAGAGCTCCGGTGTCACGTAGTTTTCGTAAGCACCGCCGATTGTACGGTCAACGGAGAGAATCCACGGCTGAATCTTACGTGCTTCCTCAACGATCTTTCCAAGCTCAATATCCTGGCCGTTGCTCTCAGAGACCCAGCCCGCGTCGAACCAGAGAATATCCAGTTTACCGTAATTTTCACAGAGCTCCAGAACCTGATTTTTCGTATATTCTTTAAAACGGTTCCACACTTCCGGATATTCCTTTGGATCGTAGGAAGGTCCGCGGGATGTCAGACCATCTTTTCTCAGATCTTCTTTCCAGTAGTCCGGGCAGTGCCAGTCGGCTTTGGAAAAATAAGCACCGATGCCGATGCCTTTTGCACGGAATGCATCAAACATGGATTTTACAATATCCGCATTTTTATGTTCATGGAACGGGCAGTCCTCTGCAGTTGTTTTATAATCTGTATATTTGGTGTCCCAGAGGCAGAATCCGTCGTGATGCTTTGTGGTCAGAAGAAGATAACGGAATCCGCAGTCCTCTGCCATCTGCGCCCATTCCTCCGGCTGAAAGCGGACCGGATTAAACGAACGATTCAGGCCGAAATACTGTTTTTTAAAGGTTTCGCCGTCCGTCCAGTTTACCTGGTGGCGGGACCAGTCGGAATCCTTGTCACTTAATGCCCAGGAAGCAACCATGCCGGGCTGGCAGTACAATCCAAAATGCATCATCAGCGCAAGCTTCTGATCCCGGAACCATTCGAGCTGCTGCAGAACAGCCGGATCGGTCGGGCACACATATGTTTCAGCGGCGCTGTAGTTGTGGACACCCTGGGAAACAATTTCCTGTTCTGGATCAGCGGGTGCTTCATTGCTCCGGATATCAATGGTCGGTTCCGGTGTTCTGTTTTGATCTTCGTGTTCTAAGTTCTCTGTGCTCATAAGAGAGTCTCCTTCTCATCAAGATAAAATTCACACCAATACTCGAAAATACAGCCAGAACCCGTAAAGAACCGGTTTTGGCACTACAATTAAGAAAGAATCCTGCTTTATGGGATTCTTTGGCTGCAGCGGGTTGAAAAAGCGACATAATTCCTCGCTTCCGCAGTGCGATCCTGCCCGGAGGGCTTTTTTCTATAGAAAAAACCGCGGCGACCCGATGACGTGCAGGCGGCCGCGGATCGGACAGGAATCCTGTCCTCGAGATAGTGTGTGTACGGACTCCCGACACCGGGATATCCGTCTGTGTTGTCTATAGAATACCATATAAATGTTAAAAAGTCACCCTTTAAATTTAAACAAAATGTTCATAAAAAATCGGTAAAAGTGACAAAAAGAATCGTAAAAAATCTGAAAAAATACCCCCACCGGGTTTGCAGGACGAATTTTAGCGTAGTAAAGTAAAAAAGAAAAAACAGAAAACAAAAGGAGGAGAACATTATGCATATGGCTGATGCGCTGGTTGCGCCTGCAGTGGCTGCAACAATGTATGTCTGTTCCGGCGGAGCAGCTGGTTTTTCTGTAAAAAAAGTGCGCCTGGAGAGCGACCCGAAAAGGATCCCAGTGATGGGAGTGATGGGTGCATTCGTCTTTGCGGCGCAGATGATTAATTTTACCATTCCAGGCACGGGTTCGAGCGGCCATCTCTGCGGCGGTATGATGCTGACGGCACTGCTTGGACCGTACGCCGCATTCCTGACGATGATAGGTGTGCTGCTGATTCAGTGTCTGCTGTTCGCGGATGGCGGACTTCTGGCACTCGGGTGCAATATCTGGAACATGGCGTTTTACGGGTGTTTTCTTGGATATTTCCTGTTCTGGCGTCCAATGATGAAAAAGGGGAATGTCACGGGGAAAAATTGCCGGCGCTTCGATTCTCGGCTGTGTGGTGACCCTGCAGCTTGGCGCTTTCAGTGTGGCGCTGGAAACGCTCGCATCCGGTATCACAGACGTGCCATTCACCGTATTTGTGGCAACGATGCAGCCGATCCATCTGGCAATTGGGCTGGTAGAAGGTCTGATTACAGCGGCTGTTCTGCTGTTTGTTTATGAAGCGCGCCCGGAAATGCTTTCCTGCAGCGAAGCAAGAAAGGAGAGCCGCTTCTCCTTCCGGAAAACACTCGTGATTTTAGGAATTGCAGCGCTGGTGATCGGCGGGGCTGTTTCTCTTGCAGCGTCATCCAACCCGGACGGCCTTGAGTGGTCCATGGAGCGTCTGACCGGCTCGACGGAGCTGGAAAACAATGGTACCGGCGCACATGCGGCGGCGGAAAACATTCAGGAAAAAACAGCACTTCTGCCGGACTATGGATTTAAAAATTCCGATTCCACACTGGGAACCAGCTTTTCCGGAGTTGCAGGTTCCGCAGCCGTTCTCGTTGTCTGTGTCGGCGCATGCTATGCATTTCGATTTTTCAAAAAGAAAAAAGCGTGAGCAGCATGGAACAGGAGAAAAAATGAACAAACTTGGCAATGCATTATATGAAATCCATCATATGGACATGCTTGCAGCGAAGGACCAGTGGGTGAACAAGATTCATCCACTGGTTAAACTTATTTTGACGATCGCTTTTCTGACTGTAACCATGTCCTTTCCCAAATACGATCTGACCGGCTTGCTGCGTATGGGAATTTACCCGATTGTGCTCTTTATTGTCGGTGAAATTTCCTTCCGCGACAGTATTCACCGGCTTCGGATTGTCCTTCCGCTCATCTGCTTTGTGGGGCTGTTCAATCCGATCTTTGACCGTCAGGTAATCGGGCATATTGGTACTGCTCCGCTGCAGCAGGGATGCTTTCCATGGTGACGCTGATGATCAAAGGTATTTACAGCGTACTGGCGGCGTATCTTCTGATTGCGACAACATCCATCGAGAAAATCTGTTATGCACTGCGTCTGCTTCATATCCCTGCCATTCTGGTGACACAGGTGCTGCTGACGTACCGCTATAACACGGTGCTTCTTGAAGAGGCAAACCGTATGACCCAGGCGTACAGTCTGCGCGCGCCGAATCAGAAGGGTGTTCATTTCAAGGTATGGGGAACACTGGCCGGCCAGCTGCTTCTGCGCAGCATGGACCGCGCAAATGAGGTGTATGAAATCATGACTTTGCGTGGCTATCAGGGGGGAATTTTACTATACAGCGAAGGAGCCGTGCAAAGCGAAGGACTGGCTGTATATGGGTGTGTGGCTTGTACTTTTTGCCGTACTGAAAGTAACGGGATGAAGCGCTGCGTGGGAAGACATCTATTTGCAACAAGTCGGAAGAAGTAGAAAAGCAACCTGGTGCAGTTGCCTGCACGCGGGAAGAGAAAAGAATTGTCGGGAGATATCAAAAATGAGCCATATTCACATCAATTTTGAACATGTTAATTATTCTTACGAAAAATCAGTCACGATTCTACAGGACATCACATTTACTGCACACGAAAATGACAGCATCGGACTGATCGGTGCGAACGGTGTTGGAAAATCGACGCTGCTGAAACTTCTGGTGGGACTGAATCTGGACTACGAAGGCAGCATCCGTGTGGAGGAAATGCCGGTTGTAAAAGAGATGATTCCCAAAGTGCGCGAAAAAATCGGCTACGTCTTCCAGGATTCCGACAGTCAGCTTTTCATGTCGACGGTATTTGAGGATGTTGCATTTGCTCCGCGAAATTACGGGCTGCCGGAGGAAGAGGTGGAAAAACGTGTAAACCATGCACTGAAACAGATTCACATCGAGCATCTGCGGGACAAACAAATTTACAAAATGTCGGGCGGAGAAAAAAAGATGGCATCGATCGCGACGATTCTCGCTATGACACCGGATATTATCCTGATGGACGAGCCATCGATTGCACTCGATCCCAGAAACCGCAGATCACTGATCCACATTCTGAACGATTTTGAACATCTGAAAATCATTGCATCGCACGATCTCGACATGATTCTGGAAACGTGCAGTCTCGTGATTCTGATGTCCGGCAGGGCGCATTGTCTGCGATGGAGATGCAAAAGAAATTTTGACGAACCAGGAACTTCTCGAGGAAAATGGACTGGAACTGCCGTTCTGCCTGCAGAAGCCGGTGTGGTAGAAAAGGCCGAAAAAAACAAAAGAAAACAACAACCGGTGATATCTGAAATCAAAAAATCAGATATTCCCCGGTTGTATTGTTTTTAAAAAGAATCGAGGTCGAATCGGGATTCGGATCTCCGTTACAAATTTTTCCGGATCGCTTGTCATTCCGTTGTCAATTAAGGTGATTTCCTGCGATCGTCTGTCATAAAGATATCTCCAAAGAAAATTTATGCAGCAGTACGAATCGGTTTCTTCTTTAAGTACCGGAACACCAGCAGGCAGATAATAAGAGAGGTCAGAGATCCGCATGCCGTTGCAATGCCCATCGGGAACAGCGTGTCCGGGAACCAGATGGAAGTCAGATACACACCGGGGATTCTGACAAGCAGAATGGCAATGATATTGTGCAGGAAGGAAAATTCCGACCGTCCGCAGGCACAGAAATAGCCGCTGAAGGTGAAGTGGACTCCAGCAAAAATGCAGTCCCAGATATAACCGCGGATATACTGACCGCCGAGGCGTGCAAACCTCCGCATCTGTTGTGAAAAGACCGACCACAGGAACGGAAATAAACTGAATCGTAATAACGACGATCAGTCCGAAAACGACAGTAATCAGTGCAGCACACCACATGGTCTGTTCGGCACGCTTCTGCTTTCCAGCACCGATGTTCTGCGCGCCGAGCGCCGAAACAGTGGAAAGCATGGAAGATGGAATCAGGAACAGGAAGCTGATGATTTTCTCTACAATACCGACTGCAGCCGCTGCTTCCAGGCCACGCCGGTTAGCGATGATGGTAATGATGATAAAGGCGATCTGAATAAAACCATCCTGCAGGGCGATCGGAACACCGATTTTAAGAATCTGTCCCATCACAGCTGTCTGAGGGGAGAGATCCGACCGGGTAAGACGGATGCCGGTATCACGTTTGCGGATCGCAATCAGTGCCAGAATGACGCTGAGTGTCTGGGAAAGCGTGGTTCCAAGCGCGGCACCGGATGGACCAAGATGCAGGGCGCCCATAAAGAGATAGTCGAGTGTGATATTGGCCGCACATGCGACTGCGATGAAGTACATCGGGCTTTTCGAATCACCAAGTCCACGGAAGATGGAACTGATGATATTATACGCGGTGATGAATGGAATACCAATGAAACAGATCGTCAGATAAGCGACGGTGCCGGAAACGGCTTCGGATGGTGTGGACATCACAAGTACGATCGGCTTTACCAGAAGAAGCAGGATTACCATCAGCACGACGGAAACACCGAGAAATAAAGTGATGGTATTTCCTGTGCAGCGTGATGCCTGCTTTTTATCTTTTGCGCCGACGGCCTGCGCGATGCTGACAGTCGTTCCCATGGCAAGTCCCACGATGATAACGGTAATCATATGCATAACCTGACTGCCGATGGAAACGGCTGTTGTACCGGCCGCGCCTTCAAACTGTCCGATGATGAAAAGATCCGCCATGCCGTAGAGCGTCTGCAGAAAATACGATAAGAGATAAGGCAGCGAAAAATAGAAAATATTTTTCCGGATACTGCCGGTTGTTAAGTTTCGTTCCATGATAGGGAAACCTCCTGTTGTAGAATGTTACGATTATAGTAAACCCTACAATGATTATAGAGTCAAGAATATAATTTTCTGCACTTTATAAAAATACTTTAGATTTATAAGTTCGAACGTTTTCCGTGTGCACTCCTTGACAAATGTTCAAAAAAGAACTATTATACAAAAAAGTTCAAAATAGAACAAATAAGAATATCAAGTTAAAAAAGAAGGTGAAAAAGTATGTTTGATGAACAATGGCAATTTGCAGTGGAGGTAGAACGAAAATACGCCAAGTACCGAAAAAAGGTCATGGTGCGTTATGATCTGTCAGCTGCGGAAGTGGATGTTCTGCTGTTTCTTGCGAATAACAGCCAGTTTGATCTTGCAGTGGATATTGTGCGTGTGCGGAAAATGCAGAAATCGCATGTTTCACTGGCAGTGAACAAGCTGTGTGAAAAAGGATACATTCAAAAAGAAACAGATGCGGCGGATCGCAAGAAAGTGCATTTGAAGCTAGAAGAAAGTGCATCAGAAATTATCCGCTTTGGACAGGATTGCCAGAGAGCGTTTGGAGAATCGTTGTTTTCCGGAATTTCCAGAGAAGACAGGGAAGAATTTCTCAGATTATGCGAGCTGATTCGGAGGAACGTGACGGAAAAATAAAAACGCTGAAAGCCAGAGAGAAGAACATAATAGAAAAATAAGACAAAACAAAAACAGAAAGAGGAGGAAAACAGTCATCTGCCCCTAAATGGCAAAGTACAGGAAAAGTGCAACGGATACTAAGCGGATGACAGAAAAACTATGACAATAACACAACTTATCGTATGTATTGTGGCTGGTCTTGGCGCCGGCCTTGGCACGGGACTTGCGGGACTCTCCGCAGCGGCCGTTGTTTCACCGATGCTGATTACCTTTTTACACATGCCGGCTTATCAGGCGATTGGCATTGCGCTGGCATCGGATGTGTTGGCATCAGGAGTAAGTGCCTGGACTTATAAAAAGAATAAAAACATTGATATCCGCCATGGCGTGATTATGCTGATATCTGTTCTGATTTTTACACTGGTCGGCAGCTTCGTATCTTCGCTTGTGCCAAATGGAACCATGGGCGGATTTTCGAAAGTGATGACACTGTTTGTCGGACTGAAATTTATCATCCGTCCGATCATGACGACGAAAGAAGTACAGGCAAATAAATCAGAAAAACAGAAAATCCAGCAGTCGATTCTCTGCGGTGTTGTGATTGGATTTATCTGTGGATTTGTCGGAGCAGGCGGTGGCATGATGCTGCTTCTGGTGCTGACCAGCGTGCTCGGATATGAACTGAAAACAGCAGTTGGAACGAGCGTCTTTATTATGACCTTTACAGCTCTGACCGGTGCGATCTCCCATTTTTATATCGGCGGCGCGCCGGACATTCCAATTCTGATTGCCTGTGTCATCAGTACCCTGGTCTTTGCACAGATTGGAGCGAAATGGGCCAACGGGGCAAATGTGAAAATGTTGAACCGCGTGACGGGAATTTTGCTCTGTGCGCTGGGGCTGGTGATGCTGTTTTTCTAACTACGTCGACTGACACTTTAGAAGTTTCCAAATATGATTTAACCAAATCAAGGAAGTCCCTTGCTTCCATGGTGAAAAACAATAAGCAGCGAATCGGATTGAGAATATCTGCTGCTATATAGGAAAAAATCCTGTGGGACATGAACGGCCTCCCAATCTTCAAAATGAAAAGCGGAAGGTTGAGAGATAGTTTAACGTCTTGCAGGATTTTTCCTATTATAAAACTATAGATTTTACGTAGATAACCTCAAAATCAGAAAATGGTGTACAACTGGATGAAAAATAAATCAGGATCTCATCGCACCATCCACGGAAAGAATTTCTCCGGTTACATACGAAGCCATATCGCTTGCCAGGAAGAGGAATGCGTTTGCAATGTCTTCTGCCTCACCAATTCTTCGAAGAGGAATGCGGTTGATGAGTGGATCAATCATTTCTTTTGGAAGTGCGGCAACCATATCGGTACGGGTGATGCCAGGTGCAACCGCGTTTACACGGATATGGAAAGGACCAAGTTCCCGTGCGAGGGACCAGGTCAGACCGTTGACCGCATATTTACTGGATGGATAGGCAACGCCGCCCGGCTGGCCGCAGATGCTGACCATTGAGCTGGTATTTAAAATACAGCCGCCGCCCTGTTCTTTCATAATAGCAACGGTTGGAAGGATGCCGTTCATCATGGCGTTGACATTTAGATCCATGACACTGGCAAAGCGCTCTGCGGTATACTTGTCAATTGGTGTACTGTCTGAGACACCGGCGTTGTTCACAAGAATATCGATTTTGCCGTATTTTTCTTTGACTTTGTTGATCTCATCTACCATGGCAGCTGCATCGGTCAGCTTTGGCCATGCACCGGAAACTTCCCAGTCCGGGTTTTCTTCTTTTAAAGATGCAACCGCTTTTGCAACGGTCTCTTCCCGGGATCCGAACAGGACGACTTTTGCGCCGTGCTGCAGAAATTTGTGCACAATGGCATAGCCGATTCCTCTGGTTCCGCCGGTAACAATTGCAACTTTATCTTTTAACATCATACCATTCACCCGATCCCGTTTTTTATATCAATGAAAACTGATTATGCAGGCTGTAGTTTTTATTTTTTTAACGATTCGGAGAAAAATGAATTTTGCATGAAAAATCATTTGACTTTGAATGACGATTCGTTTTGGAGAATACAAAAAACGGGATATTTCCTTTCTCTTAAATTTTGTTACAAATCCTTTCCTTTACTATACGGGATATCGTTGGTGGACAGTCAATGCAAATTTTTTCAGAAATAAACAGCATTCTTTTCTCAAAAGCAGAAGATTTCTATGGAAAAAGAGAATTGTTACGTGGCTTTTTGAGGGAAAACAGGATATAATAGGAAACAAAAGTATACACCAGGTGTATGCTTTTATAAAATCAAAACGAAAAAAGCGGAAAAACAGAAAGAAAAAGAGTGAAAAAAGAGAAACAGTCAGAATGCGGGGGAATGACTGGACAAAAGGAAAAACGGGGTGCAACAATGAGAATTCAGGAAGTAATCAAAAAAACAGGATTGTCCAGGAGGACGGTTTATTATTATATCGATCAGAAGATGATCTCGCCTGTTGTTGATGAACATAACGGTTACCATGATTTTTCAGAAGCAGATATTCAAAAACTTTTTATCATCCGCAAGCTGCGCGAGGCAGGACTTTCACTGGCGGATATCCGCGCGATTCTTCACAAGCCGCGCACAACACCATTTTATCTGCATAAACAGCTGAATGCACTCCAGTCGCAGATGCTTACCATTCAGCAGACGATCAGCGAAATGGATCGTCTGAGCGGACAGCTTCCTGTGTGCCAGTCGCTTGACCAGCTTGCGGGGATGCTTGCAGATACCGATTTTTGCCCGGAAGATCCTACCCGGAATCAAATGGAATCCCGGGATGCCCGGCTGCTGGCACAGTATTTGTGGATGGCATATCTGGATACGCCGGTTACGGAATATCAGCAGTTTTTGTGGCAGAAAATCACACAGCATACGATTGAGCACGCAGGTACGGATTTGAAAATGATGTCCCGTTATTTACAGTACATTTCTCCGGAGCAGATTGATGCGACGAATATCAACCAGTATCTGCGCAATCAGAAAATTATCTCTCTGACGGAGGAAGATTATCCGGGTTTTATGGAAGAGCTGAAAGTTTCTTTGCTTGCGTTTGCGGTAGATCCAGTACAGCAGGAAAAATGGCGTCTTCTTTATCAGCCGGTGATCCATCCGACGGCGTTGTTCTGTGTATCCGTGAGCGGATGGATGCGGGAATTTCATCCGGCATACCGCCGCTATTATGAAAACACGCACACCTGCTGCCGGATGCTGAAAGATTTTATGGACAGTGATGAGGGAGCAGCGCTGAATGCGACACTGCGGGAGGCGTTCCAGGGAAATTGTGATGTGCGTACAGGATATTACGGAGAACTGGAAGTGGCGGCAACATTCCATAAAAGTATTTATGCATTGCTGCCGCCAGAGAAGATCCGAAAATTTCTGGAAGAAAATTCAGATGAAAAATGATCTGGTTTTAGGATTCTGTTTTTATCATTCGAAGCGAGGATGCCCGGGGAACAAGTGTCACCGGCAGCACAATTTTTTTCCGGTTCCGCCGCAGGGTTTTCCAGTGTGGAAAGGAGAATCCGGCTGGCTTCCCGTCCGATGCTTTCAAAGTCCTGATGAATAGAGGTAATTTCAAGACTCCGGCTGAGACTCGTGTCATCAAAACCACAGAGGCAGAGATCTTCCGGAATCCTAAGGCCAATGGTACGGCAGGCGAGAAAGATGAGTTCGGCAACCTGATCATTTTCTGCGAGAAGTGCAGTAATTCCATTTTGCCGCAGGGTAAGGAGCTGCTGTTGAAAAGGTGTGATTTCTGTTGAAAGGGCATCTTCTGTAGAAAGTGCATGTGGCCAGGTGATAAGCTGCCGGGAATCGGGCATGATTCCGGCGGCTTTTATTTCGTGCAAAAATCCGCCGAAACGATCACGGACCGACGAGGTTTCGGAAAGGGGAGCTGTTGTGAAAAAGGCGATGTTGCGATGCCCCTGTTCCAGGAGGTGACGGGTGAGCTGCCGTCCGCCATCGTAATTGTCGCAGACAACATTGTTTAAATACGGACAGTCGGTCTGCTTGTCGATGATGACAACCGGGCGGTTTGCAAACAGGAAATCGTTTAACTGTTCCAGGTGGATATTGTCACGCTTGGGATAGTAGACAAGTCCGGCGATATTCTGAGAACGGAGCAGTTCCAGTGTGGCACGTTCCTTCGGAGAGGAAGAGCCGGTGATATGAATGCTTAAAAAGTATCCTTTTTCCGCCAGCGCGGCACTTAAGGAACCAATCGTTTCCGAAATGTTTCCCTGTGTTGTGGCAAAGGGAAGCAGCAGGGAAACCATTTTTGATTTGCTGTCGGTTTCTGATGCGGAGGAGGAAACCGGTGGGATTTTCTGCGAGACAAAGCTTCCAACGCCGCGTTTTCGATACAGAATTCCCTGCTGTTCCAGATCTTCAATCGCCCGCTTTGCTGTGATGCGGCTTACCTCATATTGCTCCGAGAGCATTTTTTCCGTGCAGAACACGGCATCGGAAGAAAACTGTCCGGTGCGGATGCGCTCTAAAAGAGCTTCTTTGATGATTTCATATTTGGGTTTCGTTATTCTTTTATTTCTATCCATGTCTGTAAAATTCCTCAAATAGTATGATTGGTGACAACTGTATTTGTAAAAGTGTGATATCGACTTGCTTTGTATTATAATCTCGGGAAAAAGATAAGTCAAACTAAAAATGATATATCAAATAAAAAGAAAATGATATAAAATCATGGAAAAACGTAGAAATACTTGACAGAAGCATTGCGTTTTTTTATGATATGATATATCAAATCAACACGGCAATACAGGAACAAGACTTAAATAGAAAGAGTTTTAAGTTTGAAAATCATTTTTATAACAGGAGGAAACACATCATGAAAACAACTGTTCATATTATTTCCCATTCCCACTGGGACAGAGAGTGGTATCAGTCTTTTGAAAAACACAGAATGAAACTGATTGAGCTGGTAGACAATATTTTGGAAAAAGCAGAGAACGATCCGGAATTTGGCGGATTTTTCCTGGATGGACAGACGATTGCCCTGGACGATTACCTGGAAGTGCGCCCGGAAAAACGCGAGCAGGTGGAAAAATGCGTCCGTGAAGGAAAAATCCAGACTGGCCCGTGGTACATTCTGCAGGATGAGTTTCTGACCAGCGGTGAGGCATGTGTCCGCAATCTTCAGGTCGGCATGCAGGAAGCAGCGCGTTACGGAGCGATCGGAAATGTCGGTTATTTCCCGGATGCATTCGGAAATGCGGGACAGATGCCGCAGGTGCTGAAGCAGGCGGGCATGGATGCGGTTGTGTTCGGACGCGGTGTAAAACCGATCGGACCGAATAATGAGGTAACCGGAGGACAGTATGAGTCCACGTATTCCGAAATGATGTGGGCATCCCCGGACGGAACGAAACTGCCGGGTATTCTGTTTGCAAACTGGTATAACAACGGAGTGGAGGTTCCGGTGGATGAGGCAGAAGCAAAAGTTTACTGGGACAAAAAACTGGCCGATGCGAGAAAATTTGCGGCAACACATCAGCTTCTGATGATGAACGGATGCGACCATCAGCCATTGCAGAAGGACATTACCGAGGCAATCCGTGTCGCACGGAAACTGTACCCGGACATTGAATTTATTCATTCGGATTTCAAAACCTATGTAAAGGCAATGGAAAAAGAAATTTCCGAGAATTTCTCTACGGTAAAAGGCGAGCTGACAAGCCAGGAAACAGACGGAAGATGGACACTGGCAAACACCGCTTCCTCCTGGATGGGACTGAAAGTGGACAACCGTGCCGGCGAAACAGCGCTGGAGCGGAAAGCAGAACCGGCGGCAGCCATGGCAGAGGTGCTTGGCAAAGCATACCCGGAAGACCAGATGATTTACAGCTGGAAAAAGCTGATGCAGAATCATCCGCATGACAGCATCTGCGGCTGCAGCGTCGATGAAGTAAATGAAGAAATGAAAACCCGCTTTGCGAAGAGCAGACAGGTGGCGGATGCGATTTACGATGAGAGTGTAGAATATCTGACCGATCAGGTGAATACCGCGGCACTTCCTGGAAACAGCGAAAAGATTCCGTTCGTTGTATGGAATACTTCTGGCACCGCGAAAAAACAGGTCATTGCAAAAGAACTGCATCTGTTCCGCGATTACAATCTGTTTGTATGGGATGGTTATGAGGCGGCGGAGGCGGTAGAAATGCCAAATCTGGTGCTTTGCGATGCAAACGGAAATGCAGTTCCGGCAAAAATCGAAAATGCAGGAATTTCCTTCGGATACGATCTGCCGGATGACCGGTTCCGTCAGCCATATATGGCAAAGAAGGTGCTGGTAACGTTTGAGGCAGAAGTTCCGGCGATGGGATATGCAACATATTATCTGGAGCAGGCAGAGCCGGATCAGAACCAGGAAACCTCTGCAGATTTTGCGAATGAGCGCGTTCTGGAAAATGAAAACCTGAAAGTTACGGTCAATGAGGATGGTTCCTACCAGATTCTGAATAAGGAAACCGGAAGAACGTATGAAAATCTGGGATTCTATGAAGATACCGGAGATATGGGAAATGAATATATTTATATTCAGGACTCTGGAAAACAGACAATCACAACGAAAGGCATGAAAGCTGAGATTCACTGTGTGGAGAAAAATGCATTCCGCACGGTAGTTGAGATCTGTCACGAAATGATGGTTCCGTCCGGTATGGGAGAGGAACTGCAGAGACAGCGTGAGATGTGTATTGATCCATATACGCGTGTGGCAAATCGTTCGAAAGAACTGGTTCCGATGGAAGTAAAGACGGTTCTGACACTGGAAAAATCGGGAAAAGGTCTGCATGTCGCAACGACGATCTGTAATCAGGCAAAGGATCACAGAGTCCGCGTTGTAATGCCGACGGGTCTGAATACGTCTACGCATCTGGCAGATTCTGCCTTTGAGGTTGTAAAGAGAAATAACCGTCATAATGATACCTGGACGAATCCCTGCGGATGTGAAAGACAGCAGTGTTTTGCTGCAATGGAAGATGAGACAAATGGTCTTCTTGTGGCAAACCGCGGATTGTATGAATATGAGGTTCTGGCGGATGAGGAGAATGCGATTGCGGTAACGCTGCTTCGCTCCGTTGCGGAGATGGGTGACTGGGGTTATTTCCCGACGCCAAAGGCGCAGCAGATCGGAACGTTTACCCTGGAGTTTGAAGTTGTGCCGTATGCAGCCGGTAAGACGGGCGAGGCATTTACCGAGGGTTACGCATTCCAGCAGGATCTGACAGCAGCACAGGCCGGTCTTTCGAAAGCATGGCTCAGAAAGCCGGGTCAGGTAAAACCGGAACTCGTATCGGGCGAGATGCCGCTGGAAATGAGCTTCCTCCGCTTTGAAGGGGAAGGAATTCATCTGACGGCGTTTAAGAAGGGACTTGCAAAGAACGATCTGTTTGTGCGGTTTGTGAACAATATGCCGCAGGATGAGGTGATTTCCTTCCGAAAGGAGAGCTGGATGAAAGAGGTTTACCGCAGTAATGTAGTGGAAGAGAAGGGTGAGGTACTTTGCCCGGATGAGAACGGGGTGTATCATGTGACACTCCGGGAGTTTGAGATTGCAACGTTTGGGGTTGTGAAATAACGGCTGGCGCGTGAGCTGGGAGTGAGAACGGGAGGAAAGTCTGGATCCGCCTGAAGGGCGGATCGGCGCAAGATGGTTGAAAAGAATAGGATGGAAAAAGCAAGAATGTGCTGGACTTTAGAGGGGACAAGTTATATGCTGGAAATATGAGAAAAATTTCCAAAGGAGGGTTTTTAAGATGCAGAAATGGACGAGCAGGATTGAGACCCCGATCAAGGCAGAGCTGATTTGTTATGATGTGAATGGAATTCATATTGTGTTTGGGGTGACGGAAGAGAATCAGCTGAAGCTGTTTCATTTTTCACATGCACCGTTTGACGCGGAGAATCTTTGCCGGAAGCCGGATGGAGTGTGGATGATGGAAGGAATGCGGGAAGCTCAGATTAAGGAGAGCTTCCAGCTGGTGCAGGTGAATTTTTCGGGGTATAACCGGCCATATGAGAAGCATGGAAATAAGTATATTGTGACGGCTCCGGGCTTTATGCTGAAGTTTGATTCGATTTCGGAGGAGAGAAATGAGAACGGGGATCTGCTTCGGATTGTGCAGTCGGATGATGTGACGGGCGCGAAGGTGGAGTCTGTGATGCAGTTTTTTGATGGGATTCCGGTTGCGAGAATGTACAATACAGTGACGAACGAAGGAAAGGAAGACCAGACACTGGAGTACATTTCGAGTTTTAGTTACTGGGGTATTGAGAAGGAACAGAAAGAGGGAATTCCAGAGCTTGTCAGCTCGGATGACAAGATGTCGATGGTTGTGGTTCACAATGGATGGCAGAAGGAGCTGACGGTGAAGAAGTACCGGTTTGCAGATCTTGGCATGGCGCAGACGCAGCCGCATAATTATCAGAGAACTTCGAAGACGATTGAGATTACGAATACGGGCAACTGGTCGGCGAAGGAATATGTGCCGATGGGATATATTGGAAACAGTGCGGCAGATTCGAGTCTGTTTTTTGAGATTGACCACAGTGGTTCCTGGCATTATGAGATCGGAGATCAGAACTGCCATTTTTATCTGGCGGTGAGCGGTCCGACAGAGATTCAGTCACACTGGTCGAAGAACCTGAAGCCGGGAGATTCCTTTACAACGGTTCCGGTGGCTGTCGGCGTAGGTCATGATGATTTCGAGGAAGCGATTGGTACTTTGACGAAGTACCGCAGAAAGATCCGACGTCCGAACAAAGATAATGAAAATCTGCCGGTTATTTTCAATGATTATATGAATTGTCTGTTTGGAGATCCGACCACAGAAAAAGAGTTCCCGCTGGTGGATGCGGCAGAGAAGGCCGGATGTGAGTATTTTGTCATTGATGCCGGCTGGTATGCGGACGGCAACTGGTGGGACAGTGTCGGTGAGTGGCAGGAGAGTAAAAAGCGCTTTCCGAATGGAGTGCGTGAGGTGACGGATTATATTCGTTCGAAGGGCATGATTCCTGGTGTCTGGCTGGAGCTGGAGGTTATGGGTATCAACTGTAAGAAGGCTTCCATTCTGCCGGATGAGTGCTTCTTCCTGCGCCACGGCAAGCGTGTGTATGACAGAAGCCGTTATCAGCTGGATTTCCGTCATCCGCTTGTGATTGAGCATGTGACCGAAGTCATCGACCGTGTGGTACGGGACTACGGTGTCGGCTATATCAAGATGGACTACAATATTGAGCCTGGTATTGGCACGGAAGTGGATGCGGACAGTTTTGGAGACGGTCTTCTGGAGCATGAGAGAGCGTATCTGGCATGGCTGGATGGCATCTACAAAAAGTATCCGGATCTTGTCATTGAGAACTGCTCGAGCGGCGGTCTTCGGATGGACTATGCGATGCTGGCGCGAAACAGCATTCAGTCGACGAGCGATCAGGAGGATTACCGCAATTATGCGACGATCTCGGCGAATGCAGCCATCGGCGTGACGCCGGAGCAGGCGGCGATCTGGTCATATCCGCTGCGGGACGGCACAAAAGAGGAAGTTATTTTCAATATGGTCAATGCGCTGCTGCTTCGTATTCACCAAAGCGGCCATCTCGCAGAAATTTCGCCGGAGCGGTTTGAACTTGTAAAAGAGGGAATTGACTGCTACAAAGAGATCCGCAGCGGCATCAAGGACGGCGTTCCGTTCTGGCCGATGGGATGGGCAGACAATGAAGAAAAACACCTCGCAGCCGGAATCCGTGTGCCGGGAGATGTAATTTATCTTGGTGTGTGGAGACGCGGCGGAGAGGCTGATTTTGAAGTTCCGCTGAACCGGGCATTCCCAGGGAAAGAGCTGGAGTTTTCCTGCATTTACCCGAAAGCATGCGGTGATGTGTTCCATTACGATGACTACAGCAAGACGCTGCAGATTCACTTCCCGGAGACGTATATGGCGCGTCTGTTTCAGATTAAAGTGAAATAAAATTACATAAATCCCCGCCCGCGGAATAAATTGTATCGGAGTGTATCTGATAGGATTTTTCTGGGGAGGGGATTTTTTGGCGTTTTCTTTCGGCGCTTTCAGATCTGATGGTTCCCGTGCTGATTTTTTTATGTGGTCGGACTGGGGCTTTTTGATGAAACAGGATGTGTTCGGCGATTTTTCTGAACGGGGCGAAGGACGGCATGCGGACGGTGATCGGTATTGTGCCGACTCTGATCGGGCTGATGGCAGCGGTCGGTGTTCTGCGGTCATCGGGATTTCTGGAGGAATTTGGAAAACTGCTTGGAACCGTGCTGGAACCGGCGGGAATCCCGTCTGCGCTGGTACCGCTCGGTGTTGTGCGTCTCTTTTCCAACAGCGCGGCGGTGGGTCTTCTGCTGGATCTCTACAAAGAGGCGGGCTGTGACTCCTTTGCCGGACGGGCGGCATCGATTATGATGTCGTGCACGGAGACGGCTTTTTTATACCATGGCAGTCTATTTTGGCGCGGTGCAGATCAAAAAAACACGGTACACATTGCGGGCGCCTTGTTCTCTTCTCTTGTCGGAATGGCGGTCAGTATTGCCCTGGCAAAGGGAGTGTAAGGATTTTTTCTAATCATACCAGTGAAATGTGTTGACATTTCCATCCAATTGGAATAAGATGGAACCAACTTAAAACATACAAATTCAATAGGAAATAAGGAAATAGAGAAAAGAGCGCAAAAGTAAGGAGGAAATCAACGATGGCAAAGGTATATGACAGCATTCTGGATCTTGTGGGAAAGACACCGCTGGTAGAGTTGAAAAGAATTGAAGAAAAGAAGGACTGCAGGCGAAACTGATCGCAAAGGTAGAATCCTTTAACCCGGCAGGTAGCGTAAAAGACCGTATTGCAAAAGCGATGATCGAGGACGCTGAGGCAAAAGGTCTCTTAAAAGAAGGCTCGGTTATCATTGAGCCGACCTCCGGAAACACTGGAATCGGACTGGCAGCGGCAGCAACCGTAAAAGGCTATCGCATGATCCTTACCATGCCGGAGACAATGAGTGTGGAGCGCCGCAATATCGTAAAAGCATACGGCGCAGAAGTTGTTCTGACCGATGGAACGAAGGGAATGAAGGGTGCAATCGAGAAAGCCGATGAGCTTGCCAAAGAGATTCCGAACAGCTTTATCGCAGGCCAGTTTGTGAACCCGGCAAACCCGGCAACCCACAAAAAGACAACAGGACCGGAGATCTGGGAAGACACCGACGGAGAGGTTGATATCTTTGTTGCAGGTGTCGGCACCGGCGGAACCATCACCGGAACGGGTGAATATTTAAAAGAGAAAAAACCGGAAGTAAAAATCGTAGCAGTAGAACCGGCATCCTCCCCGGTACTGTCCGACGGCGTTTCCGGACCGCACAAAATCCAGGGAATTGGCGCAGGCTTTGTGCCGGATACACTGAACACCAGCATTTACGATGAAATCATCAAAGTAGAAAATGAGGACGCTTTCGAGACCGGAAGATATCTGGCAGCCGAGGAAGCGATTCTCGCAGGAATTTCCTCCGGAGCAGCTCTGTATGCGGCGATCCAGCTCGCAAAACGAGAGGAAAATAAAGGCAAAACCATCGTTGTGCTCCTGCCGGATAACGGAGACAGATACTATTCCACAGCCCTGTTTGCCAAATAAAAGGGAACAGCTTCAGATTTTAAAATAATAGATATCAGCGAACACTGCCATCCGCGGCATTTTCTCTCCACCGCGAATGGCAGTTTCGCATATTAATTTATACCAGAAAGGGAACTTTACTTATGACATTACAACAGCTTCGCTACGTAATTCGGGCCGCAGATTCCAGATCCATGAATGAGGCGGCAAAGGCACTCTATATTTCACAGCCGAGTCTCTCCGGAGCAATCAAGGAGCTGGAAAAAGAGATTGGAATTGAGCTGTTCAAGCGCAGCAGCCACGGAACAGTACTGACCCCGGAGGGCGAGGAGTTTCTGGGTTACGCACGTCAGGTCACAGACCAGTATCAGCTTCTCGAGAACCGCTATATTTATCGCACCAAGGGAAAGAAAAAATTCAGCGTGTCGATGCAGCATTACAGTTTTGCCGTAAAGGCGTTCGTGGAGCTGGTGAAGCAGTTTGGTATGGATGAGTACGAGTTTGCGGTTTATGAGACGAGAACGTACGATGTGCTGATGGATGTAAAAAACTTCAAGAGTGAGCTTGGGATTTTGTATCGGAATGACTTTAATGCGAAGGTGCTGAACAAGCTGCTGAAGGATAATAACCTCGAGTTTCACGACCTGTTTTCCTGCGGAACGTACGTCTATCTATGGAAAGATCATCCGCTTGCGGATCAGGCGGAGATCACCATGGAGGAGCTGAAGGAATATCCATGCCTGTCATTTGATCAGGGAAGCAACAATTCGTTCTTCCTGGCAGAGGAAGTGCTTTCGACGTATGAATATAAGAGAATCATTAAGGCAAATGACCGTGCGACCATGCTGAATCTGATGGTCGGACTGAATGGTTATACGCTTTGCTCCGGCATTATCTGTGAGGAATTAAACGGCAGTGACTACCGCGCTGTGCCGCTTCACGCGGAGGAAAACATGATGATCGGTTATATTTCCAGGAAGGGTATGTCGATCAGCGCACTGGGACAGCAGTATTTGGAAGAAATTCGGAAATATAAGGAGCTTGTGCTGTAAAAAAAGGGAAAACAAGAAGACTTTGATCTTCGGAGTGTGTTTGAAAAAGGCTTTTCGCAAGCTGCGAGTCCCAATCTTGTGGGAGATGAATTGCATTTGTTATCTTGTTTTATGCAGCATGATTGGATATAGAAATTTCAGAAGAAAAATATTGGCGATAAAGAATAGCTATAGGAAAACCCTATAACCAGCCATCAATTTTCTATATTGGACAAAGCAGAAGACTGTCGCTATAATAATCCTTGTAAACAGATAGGAAATATCACAAAAACGAGAGGAAGCGAAGAGAATGAGAGCAGTTTTCGCAGAGAATCGAATCGTGATCTATGATGTCATGTGTTGCAGCGTAAGCAGATAAAACCGAAAGAAAACGGAGCCGCATTGCAGCATGGACAAAACAGGATGACAACCGGTTCCGATAGATAATAGAAAATCGAACATGAAAAGAAATAGAAAAACGAAAAACAGAACAGGAGAATACAATCATGAGCAAAAAACAAGAGCAGAAAGAAATCTTAAATTTGAAACCTTACAGCTTCACGTAGGACAGGAAAATCCGGATCCAGCAACCGGAGCAAGAGCAGTTCCGATCTATCAGACCTCTTCTTTCGTATTCAATAACTCCGATCACGCGGCAGCAAGATTCGGACTCCAGGATGCAGGAAACATCTACGGCCGTCTAACCAACCCGACCGAGGACGTTTTCGAGCAGAGAATGGCAGCACTGGAGGGCGGCGTTGCAGCACTTGCAGTAGCTTCCGGAGCAGCAGCCATCAACTACACCATCATCAACCTGGCGCAGAAGGGCGACCACATCGTATCTGCAAAGAACATCTACGGCGGTTCCTACAACCTGCTGGCGCACACTCTTCCGCAGTACGGAATCAGCACCACATTTGTTGATGTATTCGATCTGGATGAGGTTCGCGCAGCCGTTCAGGAGAACACAAAAGCCATCTACATCGAGACCCTCGGAAATCCGAACTCTGATGTTGTCGATATCGAAGCACTTGCAAAAATTGCACATGAGAACAAGATTCCGCTGGTTGTCGATAATACCTTCGCAACTCCATACCTCGTTCGTCCGATCGAGTACGGCGCAGACATCGTTGTTCATTCCGCAACCAAATTCATCGGCGGCCATGGAACTACTCTTGGCGGTGTGATCGTAGACAGTGGTAAATTCGACTGGGAGGGATCCGGAAAATTCGCATCCCTGACCGAGCCAAACCCGAGCTACCACGGCATCAGCTTCACAAAAGCAGTTGGACCGGCTGCATTCGTTACAAAAGTACGTGCCATCCTTCTTCGTGATACCGGAGCAACTCTTTCTCCGTTCAACTCATTCCTGCTTCTGCAGGGATTGGAAACTCTGTCTCTCCGTGTAGAGCGTCACGTTGAGAATGCGCTGAAGGTTGTAAAATATCTGGAGAGCCAGCCACAGGTTGAGAAAGTACATCATCCGTCTGTATCCGACGATCCAAAGCAGCAGGCACTGTACGCAAAATACTTCCCGAACGGCGGCGGTTCCATCTTCACCTTCGAAATCAAAGGCGATGCACAGAAAGCAAAAGATTTCATCGACAATCTGGAACTGTTCTCCCTGCTGGCTAACGTTGCCGATGTAAAATCTCTGGTAATCCATCCGGCAACCACCACTCACAGCCAGTGCACCGAGGAAGAACTGCTGGATCAGGGAATCAAACCAAACACCATCCGTCTTTCCATCGGTACCGAGAATGTCGATGATATTATCGAGGATCTGGATGAGGCATTTAAGGCAGTTCAGTAATTGGAAAACAGGTTATAGTAAATAAAACGTACGCCTCTGGCACAGTTCAAAGTGTCAGGGGCGTATTTTTCGCGTGCAATGAGGAAAAGTCCGTGCTTGCATGAGACCTTGACGAATGCCGCGATAACGAGTGAAGCGAGTTTTGGTTATGTGGGATCTTGAATGAAAGAGGAAAAAGATTTTAATGCTGGTTTTTTCATTGTTTCCGTTCGGAGCGGATACGCTGCACCGATTACAAGCGGTGGTGCGTCGAGAAGAGGAACGGCGGTGACATTTGGATGGCGGAAAAGTTCAAAGTTGCTCTCGGCAAAGAGACTGAAAGCCTCGCCGATTTCCACAGAGCTGATCGTGGATTCCAGGCGGGCCGTGCGCAGGATCTGCGGTTTTACACCTGCCTTTTCAAATAGCTGCATGCAGAGCTGATAAATCGAGGTATAGGGGTGCATGAGAATCAGCGGTTCGGCGGCAAGATCAGCGATGGTAAGAGCAGGCTTTTCGGCAAGTGGATGATCGATGGGCAGCATCACGCAGAGGCGGTCTTCTGTGATGGGTTCGAAGTGGTATTTCTGCAGTGAAATCATGGAATCCCGCGCGATCACAAGGTCAAATGGCCTGATTGCAGGCCGTCCATCAGCTCAGTCTCTTCGCATTCTTCCAGAGTCAGCTCAATTTCCAGATGCGCGTGCGTGAAGGCACGGATGCGGGAAGTGAGATGATACTGCGTCAGAAACGGAAGAGAGCCAACGCGGAGCGGCTGGCGCGTGGTTTCCTGGAAGTGATGCATTTTTGCAGCATCTGGTGATACTGGAGGGAGAGCTCCGCGGCTTCCTGCAGAAATAGTTCGCCTGCCGGAGTCAGTACGGCCTGGCGGCGGGTGCGGTCGAAGAGGGGAAGATTCAATTCAGTCTCGAGCTTCTGGATCTGTTTCGAGAGCGTGGACTGTGCGATATGAAGATTTTCCGCGGCCTCTAAAAAGGTGTCGCATCGAACGGCCATCAGAAAAAAGTCGATCTGTTCCAGAGTCATAAGGGGAGCCTCCTTTTCGTTTGATTCATTCCATTCTGGAAACAATTGTACCACAAATCGAATTGATTCCACAAAGGTTTCTTTTTACAATAAGGGTAGAAAATGAGGATGAAAAGGCATCCTTCGGGGCGCCGTCGATAGAATAAAAGGAGAAGAACTATGGCTGAAAAAGTAAGAGATCTGCGTAGTGCGCTGGAACGATTGAGAAATATGCCGGGACAGCTTGCCGAGACAGACGTTGAGGTTGATCCGATGGCGGAGCTTGCCGGTGTTTACCGTTACGTCGGTGCGGGCGGGACCGTAAAGCGTCCGACGAAAGAAGGCCCGGCGATGATTTTTCGCAACGTAAAAGGGCACCCGGACGCCAGCGTTGCGATTGGTGTTCTGGCAAGCCGGAAACGCGTGGCTGCCCTGCTGGACTGCGAGCCGGAGAGTCTTGGAAAAATGCTGTATCACAGCGTAGAAGAGCCGATTGCACCGGTTGAATTTCAGGGCGCGCCGCCATGCCAGGAAGTGGTACATCTGGCGACCGATCCCGATTTTGATCTGAACCGTCTCGTCCCGGCGCCGACGAATACGCCGGATGATGCCGGCCCGTACATCACGCTCGGCATGTGCTACGCCTCCCATCCGGACACCGGACTGCATGATGTGACGATTCACCGTCTCTGCATTCAGGGAAAAGACGAGCTTTCGATTTTCTTCACCCCGGGCGCACGCCACATCGGCGCAATGGCAGACCGCGCGGAGGAACTGGGACAGACACTTCCGATTTCCATCAGTATCGGTGTTGATCCTGCGATTGAGATCGGTTCCTGTTTCGAGCCGCCGACAACACCGCTCGGTTACGATGAGCTTTCCGTTGCGGGTGCACTGCGGAAAGAGCCGGTAGAACTGTGCCGCTGCGTTTCCGTGAAGGAGATGGCGATTGCAAATGCAGAGTACGTCATCGAGGGCGAGGTCATCCCGGGTGTGCGTGTGCAGGAGGACCAGAACAGCCACACTGGCTATGCGATGCCGGAGTTCCCGGGCTACACCGGCCCGGCAAGTGATCAGTGCCGTCTGATTAAAGTAAAAGCCGTGACACACCGCCGCAGTCCGATTATGCAGACCTGCATCGGACCAAGTGAAGAGCACGTTTCGATGGCTGGTATTCCGACCGAGGCGAGCATCTACGGCATGGTAGAAAAAGCGATGCCGGGACGGCTCCAGAATGTGTACTGCGGTTCCGCAGGCGGCGGAAAGTATATGGCGGTTCTCCAGTTCAAAAAACTGAGTCCCAGCGACGAGGGAAGACAGCGTCAGGCAGCATTGCTGGCATTTTCGGCGTTCAGTGAGCTGAAACACGTTTTTCTGGTGGACGAGGATGTGGACTGCTTTGATATGAACGATGTGATTTGGGCAATGAATACGAGATTCCAGGGTGACGCGGACATCATCACAATTCCAGGCGTGCGGTGCCATCCGCTCGATCCGTCGAACGATCCGACGTGTTCACCGTCGATCCGCGATCACGGGATTGCATGCAAGACGATTTTCGACTGTACGGTGCCGCACGATCAAAAAGAACGGTTTGTGCGGGCGAGATTTATGGAAGTCGATCCGAAGCATTGGCTGGATGAGGAATAAAGAATACGTTTTTGGGAAAGGGAGAGCATTGTGATATGCTGAAATTTAAGAAAAATCATTATACCATAGAAGAAGTAACACTGTGTGGGGAGACGGTCCGGTTTCGGGCGTTCCGTGACCTGGTTTATGTGGAAAAACCGGTCAATGTGGAGTTTCAGAAAATGAATCTCTTTGTGCCGGAGAGTTATTATGAGGGAACGTCCATCAACGGTTACGATTTACTGAGCGCGCCGGTTTTCATGCCGAATACTGTTGGCGGCTATATGCCGGGTCCGGCGGACGAGCCGGGAGCGAATCCGTTTTTACAGGGAAAACCGAATACGATTTTCCGCGCCTTACAGCACGGCTATGTCGTAGCATCTCCAGCGATCCGCGGCAGAGTGCAGAAGGGTGAGGACGGTCATTATAATGGGAAAGCACCTGCGTGCGTAGTGGATTATAAAGCGGCTGTGCGGTATCTTCACTTTTTGGCGGATGAGCTGCCTGGCGATGAAAATAAAATCATCACCAACGGAACGAGTGCCGGCGGCGCACTGTCATCCCTGATGGGAAGCACGGGAAACCACCCTGACTACGAGCCGTATCTGCAGGCGCTCGGCGCAGCGGATGCTGGGGATGATGTGTTTGCGGCCTCCTGTTACTGCCCGATCATCAATCTGGAGCACGCGGACATGGCGTATGAGTGGGAGTTCTGCGGTGTGAACGATTTCCACCGCGCCAACATGAAAATGGACGAGGGCGGCCGCCCGGTTTTCACACCGGTGGACGGCGAGATGACGGAAGAGCAGATTCGCGTATCTGTTGAGGAAAAAGCCCTGTTTCCGGCGTATGTGAACAGCCTTGGATTAAAAGACGAAAACGGAGCACCGCTGACGCTCGATGCGGACGGCGAAGGTTCTTTGAAAGAGTATGTCAAACACATTGTGATGGAATCCGCACAGAGAGCGCTTGACGGCGGCGTGGATTTAGCGGATAAAACGTGGCTGACCATCGAAAACGGCAAAGTGCAGAGCATGGATTTTGCGGCGTATGTCAAAGACATCACCCGCATGAAAACCGCACCGGCCTTCGATGCGCTGGATCTGGAAAGCCCGGAGAATGATCTGTTTGGAAATGAGATGACGAACTGCCGTCATTTCACGGAATACAGTGCGGCCAACACCAAAGTGCAGGGTGAGCGCGCAGAAAAAAAGATCGTGAAAATGCTGAATCCAATGGAATATGTCATGGATGAAATGGCGCAAAAGGCACACCATTTCCGCATCCGCCACGGCGAGTGCGACCGCGATACCTCGCTGGTGATCTCGGCGATGCTGGTATTAAAACTTCGTGAGGCAGGCTGTGAGGTGGATTATCATTCCCCATGGAATACACCGCATGCGGGCGACTACGATCTCGACGAGTTATTCGCATGGATTGACGGAATCTGTGGATAAAGGGAGGCGTGTGACGGATGGCTGTGGAAAAACGAATTGTAGTCGGCGCATCGGGGCGAGCGGAATGCCGCTGCTGATGAAGTGCCTTGAAATTCTGCGGGATAGTGAGGAATACCGTTCCCTTCTGGTGATGAGCCGCAGTGCAAAGCTGACGCTGGAACAGGAGACAGACTGGAGTGTTTCGCAGGTGGAAGCGCTGGCAGATGAAGTGCTCGAGCAGGACAATATCGGTGCAGGCCCGGCGAGCGGGTCGTACCGGACAGAAGGCATGGTGATTGTGCCGTGCAGCATGAAAACAGCGGCAGGAATTGTAAGCGGATACACCGACAATCTGCTGCTGCGTGCGGCGGATGTGACGATCAAGGAGAAACGCCCGCTTGTACTGGCAGCGCGGGAGACACCGATGAGTGAAATTCATCTGCGGAATCTGTACGAACTGTCGAGATTGTCAAATGTATGGATTGTTCCGCCGATGATGACCTTTTATCAGAAACCGGAGTCCATCGACGATATGGTGACACATCTTGCGGCCAAACTGCTTTCGCCGTTCGGCGTGGAAGTAAAGGAGTACCGGAGATGGAAAGAATGCTGACAAAAAAGGCAACAGCCGCAGGATGCACGATGGAAGTGACGGTAATGAAGCTCGGTGAGGACTTTCAGATCTGTCTCGCCGGAGGAGAAAAGCCGCATATCGGCTGTGTGGTGCAGGCCGTACCACGGGAATCGCTGACCGGAGACGGGAGCTGGAGTGCGACTTCCTCGGTGTGGAACCGCACCGGACATAAAGATGAGGTACTGTGCCGGATGCTGGCGGAAAAAATCTGTTGTGCCTGCCGTACCGTGACCGTCTGCACCGGTGGCGTGCATATCGATGAAATTACCGGAGAGCAGATCCGGGAGATTGTGGATGCGGTAGAGAAGATGGGAGAAGAGATTGCGCAGGATTTGAGATGATAAGTAAGCATGGAAAGCGGATAAAAAGTTATTGCATTTTTCGGACATGCTTTGGGTTTGTGTTATATTTCCTATTGAATATGTAGAGAATATGGAATAAAATAAAAGAAGGTATTTTTATCATGACATATATTCGGAGGAAATAAAATGAAAGTTTCGACAAGAGGACGGTATGCGCTTCGTCTGATGCTGGATCTGGCACTCAACAATACCGGCGAACCGGTGCGTTTGAAAGATGTGGCAAAGCGGCAGGAGATTTCGGAAAAATATCTGGAACAGATCATCTCGATTTTGAATAAAGCTGGTTTCGTAAAAAGTGTGCGCGGCCCGGCGGGCGGTTATTCCCTGAAACGAAAGCCGGAAGAATATACCGTGGGCATGATCCTGCGTCTGACCGAGGGCAGCCTTGCGCCGGTGGACTGTGTAGAAGACGGCGCCGACTGCGGCAGGGAAGATCAGTGCGTTACGGTGATGCTCTGGAAAAAACTGAACGATGCCATCAACAGTGTGGTGGACAATATTACGCTGGCAGATCTGGTGGAATGGCAGATGCAGAAGTCGAATGAGTATGTAATCTGACGGCAGACAGAATAAGCGATAACGTCCAATGAGGGAACAGAAGAGGGAAAATGGTGAAAACATCATTTTCCGTTTTTTTACCGGTAAAAATCTGGGAGCACGGCATTTACAAGCAAAAAAAAATTTGTTAAGATAAAAAATAAGGCGCATTTGGAGAAGAAAAAAATCAGGATGCGCAAAAGTGAAGAAAATAAAAGATAAGGAGTTTCCCCTTATGAAAAAACAACAGGAAAGCCTTAAAAATATGGTATATCAGGCCATTTTGAACGGCATTTTTACCGATGAATATAAACCCAATCAAATTATCAACGAGCAGGAGCTGGTACAGAAATTCGGCTGCAGCAAGACACCGATCCGTGAAGCTCTTGTGACGCTCTGTAATGAAGGAATCCTCCGCAGCTTTCCGCGCTTCGGCTACCAGGTTGTCAGCGTATCCCGCGAAGAGGCACAGAATATTCTGGATTTCCGCCTTGTTCTCGAGGGCGGATATCTTCGTCAGTCGATCGGACATATCACCGAAGAAAATCTGGCGGAGCTTGCCAAGATTGATGAGAGATGCAAACAGAGCACCGACAGCGTATGGGATCACTGGGAGGCGAATACGGCATTTCATCTGAAATTAATCTCCTTCTCCGGAAATGCTTATGCATATCAGGAACTCGAGCGAACCATGAACGTCTTAAAACGTGCTTATGCTCAGTTTTACTGGCAGACATGGTCCAACGTGAATCCGGCATTGGATATTGCACATCATACCGATATCATGCAGAGTATTCGGGAAAAAGATCTGGAGAAAACGCTGAATTATCTGAAAGAGGATCTGGCGGATTTTTGCGGGTGAGAAAACGTAATTACATAGAAAAACAGTCGTCGGCTATGATATAGCTTGGACGACTGTTTTTGTATATAGACTATTTCTTTTGCAAATTTCCAGTGTTTCTTTGTTTGGAATAAATACTTCCCGTGTCTTTTTATCATAAGCGAGATACCCAAGGTGAACGAACAGCGTCAGTACATCATCCTTGCTTTTTAAAGAGGTCATGTCATTTTGAAATTATGAGGTATAATTCCGAATGGAATAGCGGAAGAGTAAAATAAAACAGGATAAAGACAAAGATCTAAAAAGAACGAAAAAACGTCAGAAGTCAAGATTCTATTATATACCAATGATATCTGGAAAAATAGAATTGTACTTTTGACGTTTTTGATAGAGACCTGTGCATGCTGTAAAGAAAACTTTTCTGCGGGAGAAGAGATCTTTCACAGTACCTTTTTACCAGACAGCGTTTCTTAAAAAATGAAATTCCATAACAGAAAATCTGATCGTAGTCATCCTCGTATTCCTTTGCGTACATCTTCTCGTTCATCTGCTGTAAGGCGCTGTCGCATGCGGAACTCAGATTTTCCAGAGCCTTCGTATATTTTGCTTCAAAAACTGCCACCCGGCCGTTAATGGAATCATACAAAACGACATCGCTGCGGCCTTCGCCGTGTTCTTTGTTAGAATCTACCATGTAACCGGCCCCGGTAAAGATTCCGGCAAGAAATGCATGGTAAAAGTCTTCCCGATAGTCGTGATAACTGATCGTTCTTCGAAGAAGAGCCGTCAGTTCTTGCGTAATACGATCGCAGTCACCACTCCAGATGGCATCAAACAGTGTTTTCCGGTTCCAGGTTTTTGCACTTTCATCAAACCAGCGGACCACTGTTGTCTCAAAGATTTCTTTGATTTCAGCATTCGGAATTTTCAGCTCCATCATTCCTGGAGGCAGTTCATTTGTATCAATCGTAGTTTGGGCTTTTGTAAGATATCCTGTCAGATACAGCAGACTCCAGAGGTTATCTTCAGAGGAATGTAGATAATCATACGTTAGATTTTCATCTACACGCTGCACAATGGATCCGGCAGCCATTAAAGTTTCGAGTTTTTTTGGTAATACTGCTTCCGGCGTAGTCAATGAAAGACCGGATGATGGCATTGTCACTCGTGTTTTTCCAGTAGCTGACAGGACTTGCCTGGGGATTTCGCTGCAATTCCAGAAGATAATTCATCACATCCCAGGGGCAGTAAACATCGAAAGTACCAAAATGATAGCCGTCATACCACTCCTTCATGGCAGATGCTTTATCTGTAAAATCTGCAGAAAGGAGAAGCTGGTCGACTTCATGCTGAACAAAGCCAAAATATTCATTCAGTCGGGAATTGGTAATTGTATCCGAGACAAAGTTATTTGTTCCTGTAAAGATACTTTCTTTTGCAATTTTCAGACATCCTGTGATAACAGCAAAGTGAAGAGATGGATTATCTTTTAATGCCTGCATCAATCCCTTTATAACATCCATCATTTCATTATAGTATCCGTGACTGTTCGCCTTGGCGATT
>ENA-OQEL01000125-OQEL01000125.1-human-gut-metagenome-genome-assembly--contig:-NODE-125-length-29579-cov-3.652044_pt1 | contig 29579 bp, 42 predicted proteins | sample MGYA00242796_ERZ504637 | MGnify/ENA primary metagenome ERZ504637 (study PRJEB26092, sample SAMD00036306) | human gut metagenome | host: Homo sapiens | study: EMG produced TPA metagenomics assembly of... | reverse complement strand
CGCTGTCACGGGTCAGGAAGGTCTTTTGGAACACAATGGCGACATTTTTTAGGATAGTATCATAATTGAGTTCCTTTACATTTTTCCCGCCAATCAGCACTTCGCCCTCCTGCACATCATAGAACCGGGAGATCAGCTCAATCACGGTACTTTTACCGGCACCAGACTGTCCCACAAGGGCCATGCGTTCACCATCTTTAATTTTGAGATTAACGCCTTGCAGTACATCGGTCTTGCCATCATAGGAAAAACCGAACATTCCGAAGTTCAATATCGTGATTTTGGGGAAAGTCCGCTCCACCCTCATAAATTGGAATATCCAGTATCTCTTTGGTCTTAGTAACAGCGTTCAGCACATTGGCAAAATTAGTCCCCAGTTCCTGTAGGGGGCGTATTTCCGTCAGATACATGGAACCTACATAGACGAACAGCAAAAATGCGCTGGCAGCCAGTGAGCCTTTCAGGAAAAACATTCCGCCGATTGGAACCATCATCAACATCCCACATTCGATGATAACAACAAAGGCCGCATAAGGTGGCCCCATGCGCCGGGAAGTTTCATTCCACATGGCGTTTTCTTCCTGGATAGCGTCTGAAAACTTTTGAAACGATTTGCTCCCCATGTTATAGGCTTTAATCAATTTCATGCCGCTGATGTACTCAATCATAACCGAGTTCAGTGTGGTAATGGAGTGATTGGCCCGTTCCATCAGGTCATCCGTATTGCGGAACATCATTCCCATTACAACAACAGCAAGGATCAGCGGAACCAGGGAAATCAATGCCAGAGGAATATTGACGGTCATCAGGTAAATAAAGATGACTACCGGCCCAACCAGATAGCACACAAGGTCAGGAAGGTTATGGGCCAGGAACAACTCCAGCTTTTCAATATCTTCATTCAGAACCGTTTTAATATCCCCGGTGCGCCGTTCATTCAAGGCCCCCAAAGGCGCTCTGGCTATGTGTTCAACAACCATGCAGCGCACTTTGAACAGTGCGCCGTATGCGCCTTTATGGGCTGCCACGCCGGAACAGCCGAATAATGCAAAACGCAGGGTGACAGCGGCGGCAATCATTGCCACAGTCTGTACCACAAGTTCTTTTGTGCAGGCATTGTTAAATGTGGCATCCATCAACCTGTAAATCCCAATGTATGGGACAATAATACACAGCCCGCTGCACATGGACAGCAGGATTGCCAGAAACAACCAAAAATTTCTGTTCTCCGGCCCAATGGAGCAGCAATACCATACTGTTTTCATTTTTCTGCTTCATAGACTACCTCTCCTTTCCATCTGAAACAGAGAAAAGCTCTCTCAATTTCGGGAGGGCCTCCATTATAACTGATACGTCATCGGGCATTTCGCCTTCGTCAAAATGCAAGACACGAGAACAGGTACGGCAGACAAACTCAAAATCATGGGTGACAATGAAAATGACTTTTCCCATATCGGATAATCGCCGGATCAGTCCCGCCACCTGCGTCATACTGTCAAAGTCAAGACCGCTGGTCGGTTCATCAAATACAAGCAAGTCTTTCCCACAAATCATGCTGACAGCCACTGCTACTCGTTGCTTTTGACCGCCGGAAAGCGTGTTTGGATGGCGCTTCCGGTATGGGGCAAGGCCCAATTCCTCCAAAGTTGCATTTACCAGTGTTTGATCTGGATTGCGTATACCAAAGGAACACTCTGCCTCCACACTGTCAGCGAAAAGTTCATAATTCACATCCTGCATAACCATGTAGGAGCGTTTTAGCCTTGCCTTACGCTCAATCGGCTTTCTTTCCCACAAGAATTGTCCATCACAGTCTTTGTGAAGCCCACAGAGAGCGCGGGAAAATGTAGTTTTTCCAGCTCCGTTATGTCCAACTACGCCAATCACTTCGCCCTTTCCGGCGGATAGTCCAATGTCATGCAAAATGGTTTGCTTCTTGTAACGGAGCGTCACATTCCGCAGTTCCAATACAGGGGTAGGCGCAGGCAAGTTGGGCCTTTTGGGTGGGGAATCAGCCGCCGTGTAGACTCAACAGCCCGCAGCCCATGTGTTCACGGTCAGGTTCAGATAGCTGCCGAAATTCTTCCGGGTGTATATTCCTTTGATTTCTCCTTTTTCCAGATAAACAATTCGGTCAGCCAACTCCGTCAGGTAGTACAGACGATGTTCCGCTATCAAAATTGTTTTGCCCTGTTTTTTTATCAGCCGCAAATGTTCCTTTAGTTCCTGGATCGAAGTCATATCCAGATTAGATGATGGTTCATCCAGTAGATAAATCTGTGGGTTCATGGCATAAACAGAAGCAAAGGCGATTTTCTGCTTTTCTCCGCCGGACAACTCAAAAATATTCCTGTTCCGTAGCTTTTGAATACGCAAATCTTCAGTTGTCTGCTCTACTCGCTCAGCCAATTTCTTAGGAGGGCGAGCTTCATTTTCAATTCCAAAGGCAATCTCGCTGTCTGTATCAACATTGAAAAACTGCGTCCGTGGATTTTGGAAAACGGAGCCAACCTTAGCGGCAATCTGATACATAGGGATATTGCTGATTTCCTGACCATCTACCAGCACACGGCCATGAAGCTCTCCCTGATAAAACTGAGGGATTAGTCCATTCACCAGCCTTGTAATCGTTGTTTTTCCGCACCCGCTGCGGCCACAGAACAGGACGCATTCTCCGTCCGAAATTTTCAAATTGATGTCATGCAGCCCACCATGTTCCTGCCCCGTATAGGAAAACGATACATTTTCAAACTCAATCAACCAATCACACCTCCCCGCACACATAATTCAAAAATCAGATAAGCTACGGCAACGGCCATGACACCCCAATCGGCAACTCCGCATTTTATCTGGACAAGACAGGTGCGTGGATTGGGATTTTCAATTCCACGAGTGACAGAAGCAACAGAAAGATCATCCGCTGCTTTTGAAGCTGCCATCAACAAAGGCACATAAATACACTCAACCGTCATAGCCCGGGATGTGCTAAAAAACGCCCGCCAGAGAAGGTGAAACATCTCTCATCCGCATAGCGTCCTTGATATATCGCCAGTCCTCTTGAATAGTTGGAATGTACCGCAGTCATAAGCTGCCATAGGAATTACTAACTTTTTAGGGTGCGTGGACACGGTTCATAGCAGACAGGAACTCATTGACTTTTGTAGTAGTCAGAACAATCCCAGCCAAGGTTCCGCACGCATAGACCTTATGAAACAATCCATAAAAAAGGCAATAAACATTGTCCGCAGCGTGCCTGTCATTTCTGCCATGATCCAAACTGTCAGGACACAGATGACCGCATAAAAGCATACAGCCTTAATGACATATTTCCACTTTCCAAAGAAAGCACCCAATATCGCAATCAGCATAACAAGGACAAATTGATATGCAAGTGAAGGAGCGAACATGGACGATAAAACACATATAAGAATAAGAAAGAGCTTGGCCCGTGGGTCGAGCCAAAGCCCTTTCTTGTGGCGTTTACCGCTCATTCTGTAATACCTGCTTTTTCAAACTGCTTTTTCAGCATTTTGCAGCCTACAAAAGCGCTGATTGCAGATGTAATGATAACAGCAGCGAACATGGCAATCAGGATGCCGGTATTTGCAGTTGCCTGCATGGTGTCGATGTAGCTCTGTTCGGTTCCGTTTCCCAGCATAGTCTGTGCCCAGCCGTTGGGGTCAACAAAGAACACGATATACGAACCAGTGCCGCCGAGGGAGAACAGGATATAAGACAGGCTGTTGAGTTTTTTGCTTTTGTACTGCCCTGCACCAGCAACAAAGTCCGCGACAATCGCCATGATCAGGTAGCCCAATGCAAAAGCCCAGTGCATACCGGTCACGAACCAAATAATACCCATGATAATGCCCATTATAGAAAGGCTCCAACGCTTATGTACTTTTGCAATCAGCAAAAGATAAATGGGGCCAGCAAGCAGCCCACCTCCTGCCGGCATGAAAAAAAGTAAGTACAGGATTCGTTGCAAAAAAGACGCCGCCCACCAATACAAAAACAAATAACAGTGCAGTAAAAATACCTGTCGTTACAAGGTCTTTCACTGTCAGACCCCTGTTTATAGAATTTACTTGATTACTCATTTTGACCTCCTACCTTTCGTTGTCTTGACTCAACAAGTGGTTTGTGATATTCTTTGGTTAGATAGCTCTAACCATCCTCTAATACAATACGCATTTATCGAACAACATTCAATGGATTCCGACGATGTTCGTCTGTTCCTTTCAAAAAGTTCGTCCAATCGTTGCAAAAAAGGAGGCGGTCTGTTTTTATGTCTGAAAATTATCGAACCAATTTTTATACGCCTCTGCTGATTGAACACGGTTTTATCCGTGCCCCAGACAACCAGCAATATGGGGCATTAGGTGACTGCTGGAAACTTTCTCCCGAAGTTGGAGAAGGCACCTACTGGACTTATGGACAGAAAGACCTATATGATATTAAAATCCACAACTTTTCCTTCCACGAAGATTTCATGTTGGAATGCTCCCTGCCGGAATGTCTGAGTATCACTCGGTATGACTCTATTTCCGGGGAGGAATTATCTCCATACCGTAGGCTGTCTGCCGGTTGTATCAAAACATTTATTGGCGGCTACGCTCCATACAAGGCTTTGATACATAAAAATATTCCAATCCGTTCGGTTGGAATTGAGATTGCACCGGCATATTATGAAGACTACCTGAAAAAACTGTACCCAGAGGCGCAGATCAATCCTGTGGATGCATTTCGGAAGATCGACCAAACTTCCGACTTTCCAGAAATGTCACGGTTACTCACAGAAATCAAAGACTATCGCGGGGAAGGGATTGCCGCAAAACTTTTTTATGAGGGTAAAGTTGCAGAAGCTGTTTCAATGGTGGTTGAATATCAGAAGAAACATCCTGATAAACCAGCCCATAAGCTCTCTCAACAGGATATTGAAAATCTTCAAATAGTTGCCGCTTATCTTAGCGACCACTATGCTTTTGATATTCCTCTTGAACGGCTAACACAGATTGCCTGCATGGGAACAACAAAGCTCAAAAGCTGTTTTAAGAAATACTACGACTGCACCATCACAGAGTATGTTCAGCAGAGGCGTATGAGCCAAGCAGAATATCTGCTGGCATACACAGAGTTGACAGTAGGGCAAGTTGCCCAAACAGTAGGTTATTCCACTTCAAGCCGATTTGCAGAATTATTCCGCAAAAGCACTGGATTGTTACCATTAGAGTACAGAAAAAAACGCACAACGAAAGTAAAATGAGCGCCAGAGTTTACTCTGGCGCTCGTCTAATTTTATGTTGAATTATAAAATGTAGTGAAATTAAATAGTCAGTAGTATGAAATACAAAGTCGTTCAAATAATATCACATGAAATGTAAAATCATATCAGGTGATGTTATGAAGATAGAACGAGATGAAAGACGCTTTGATTTTCACGATATAGGGCTCGCCATCAAGCGGGCAAGAGAAGCCAGCGGCATGACACAGGAACAACTGGCCTATATTGTTGACCGCGCTCCGCGTACCATTATGTATAATGAAATGATGGTCAGCATCCAAGCTTCAACACCTTTTATCAGATGGTCACAATGTTTGATATATCGGTGATCAATACTTTTACCCGTCCAGAATAGCGGGAGCGAGTGCAGAAAGCGGATTGATGCCATGTTGAACGCCTTGGACGAAAGAGAATTGAAAATCGTTGAAGCTACAATCCAAGCGATGAAAGCATCGAAAGAAACGGAGGAAACGTAAAAGAAAGCGTAACCTCCGTTTTTTTGCGCCATGTTGCGGGTTGCGCGTTTTGGCAAGCAATTCGGGTGTGGCCACACTCCGAAATTTTTGCAGGGCGCAGGGCCCGCAAAAATGCTTGTTGGGGAGCTCCCCAAACCCGCTGTACTTCGGGACAAATTGTCCCAAAGTCCCGGTGCGCTGCACCGTAGTCTGCGGCCCGTCACTATCGTTCCTGGGCCTTATTTTCACGCTCGTCTGTTATGCCGAGCAGATGATCAATGTTCGCTTTTATTGCCACGGCCTCCCGCATTTGCCGCTGGGCATCCCGGTATTCTGCATAAAGCTCTTTCTTTTGTCCCGCCAGCTCACGGCGGGATTTTTTTAGTGCTTCAATCTTAGGGAGCTTTGCGCCGTTCAGTATGGTGTTCATGGTATCCTTTGCCGCCCGGTAAGTGGCAAGCTCCACTTCATGCTGGGCCAGATACTTTTTGCTGTACCGCGCAGCCTTGTACCCATCGAACACCGGGCGGGTCTTGGCATAGTCCACCGTGGCAGCCATCAGCTCCGAGGTTTTGGAAAGGGCCTCCTCCGTTGTGCGGAGCTCGTCAGACAGCTTGTGAAAGTGATCCACAGCAGCCTCGGTGCGGGCCGTCAGCGCCGCATAGTCTGTCAGATGATGCTCCTGCAAATACTGGAGCGCGGCAGCCATCTGTTTTAGGTTGTAGACCTTGGCCCATCGTTCATAGGCCGGGCCTTTGCCCTGGGCCATACGCTCTTGAATGTCGATGATAAGATTAACTCGCCGTGGCGGAACCGTGGGCTCCTCTGGTAGTTCAGGGAGCGGACGTTCCCCAGCAATTACCGCCTTGATGTCCTCCGGGTCAAATCCGGCTCCCAGTGTAGAAGCCCGGAGCCGGGTTGGTTTTTTCCTGTCCGGGCGCAAGGAATGAGATGACACCGCCGCGCCCCTGTTTTACGGCAAAGCCGGACTCCTCCATGAGACGAAGAAAGTCGGCAAAGTCCGAGGGCTTTTTCTCCAAAGCGGCGAGAACAGCCAGCTGCACCCGCTGCTTGGCAGAGGGCGGCTTTTCCCCGATCCACTGGCCATAGTGAAGAAAGCGGCCCTTGCTGTGCTGGCGCGGATTTTGAATGACAGACAATTCATGTTCGATGCACACGCGGTCAGAGAGCCGCCGCAGGGCAAAGGACGAACCAATAAAATTATGAAATTTCCGGGAGCGGTCAAAGGCCGTTGCATTAAAATAAATGTGATTGTGGATATGGGCCTTATCGGTATGCGTACAGACAAAGAATTGATGTTTTCCCTTTGTCCAGCGCATCGCCGTTTCATAACCGATACGGTTTGCTTCTTCCGCCGTAACCTCCCCGGGCAGAAACGCCTGCCGGATCTGAAAGAACAGTGCCCCGCGAGATACGGCCCGGCCTGTCTCTGCAAGGTATTGACTTTTTACCAGAAGAAACTCGGCGGGGGCCGTGTTCGGATCGCAAAGATAGGAAGATACGGCTCCCAGCTTTTCCGGGTTCAGGCCATAGGTGAAACGATCCTCCATCGTTTGAATTGCACTTTTTCCCGCCGCTGTTTTATAAGGGCGGATGTAGGTGGTCGCCGTAAAAATCCCTCCTTCCGGCAAACAGTATTTTTACTTTGGGACACTTTGTCCCGAAGTAGAAAAAGCCGGGGAGCGGTATCAACCACTCCCCGGACGGGTCAGAGCTCTACCAGCGCGGAGAGCTGTTTCAAGAGATCAGACAGCGGCCCCCACAAAGCGGCATAGTCCCGCTGCAAGGCCGCGAGTTCTTCGGGATAAATTGCGCCGTAGGTGTTGGCCTGAATTGCCACTTGGTTCAGATTGTTGGAGCAGCGCCGCTGGAGCGAAACCAGCTCACGAACAGGCGAAAGGTCAACATGAAGCACATACCCACTCAGGGCCATTTTCCGCATATAGGCTCCCATATTACGGATGCCAGCCTCCGCCATACGTTCTTGAATCAGGGCCTGCTCCGCCTCCGACACCATCACATGAAGATGGATCGGACGGCGGCGCTTTTTTGTCATCGCTCCTCACGCTCCCGGCTGCGGCAGGCGCGGGGCGGCTCCTTTACCTTATCCAGCGGCTTTTCCTGTTCGTCTGCCGGAACAGGGTGCGGCAAATGAAATTCACGGTGCAGGCGCAGCACCTCCAGTACAGACAATTCCTGTTCACGTTTCTTTTCCATATACGCACCTCCTTATCTATCGCCACGGTCAGGCTGCCTGCGCTGGGGAGCCGGAGCCTCCGAGCCGCGATCTGCCTCCGCCAACTTTGCCGCGTTTTTCATCTGCTCGGCAATCGGACGGGGCCTGTCGGGATTATCAGGCGCAGGACGCAGCTCATAGTCGGATGCCTGTTTTTCCGTTAGCGGGCGGGTATAGGTAAGATAGCCCCAAGCCAAGAACGAGCCATTTTCCACCGGGATGCGCTGATCGTAATTGAAGATTTCATCCGGCTTGTTATAGGGCGGCTTCGGGAATGTCCCGATGTCCACAGGCCGCTGGGTCGAATAATACTTGTAAAGACCGGGAGCCTCGGTCTGCCTGATCCCCACGTTATAAATACGCTGATAGTCCTGCACCCGGTCTGTAAAATCCTGTTCCATCGCGGTGCGGTCATTTCCATAGTGACCCCATTCGTACTGCCGCAGGCCGTCTTTGTCATCATAACAGGCCCATGTGACATAGCGGGATGGCGCGGTGGGATGCTCGCCCAATGCAAATCCCCGCCCATTTTCCAGCATAACAGCCTTCAAAATAGCATAGCCTTGATTTTTGTCCATAGTACACCTCCCATCATCGAGACATTTCTTTGTTTTCTCTTTTCACAAACGGCTGGAGCTGATAGGGGCTTGTACCGTCCTCGGGTCGCAGAAAGTCTATCCGGGCCGCAGCACGGATGGCGTTCTGGTTAAGCTGCCGCTGCCATGCCCCTTGGCTGGGAGCCCACTTAAAGCCGTTGCTTTTCAGTTCCTGCCGCTGATCGGCATCGGGCTTTTCCTCAAAAATAAGCTGCAAACGATTTTCAGCCTCGTTGATTTTTGCCTCGCCTCCGGGGAATGTCCAGCCAGCAAACTCGGAGCGGCTGCTCAGTTCCTCAATGCGCTGGCGTACACGGCGGATGTTGGCGTTGTTGTTGGAAAGCAGATAGGCGGGGTACGGCTTGCTTTTATCCAAGTGCCATGACTGCGCCATATCTGCTTTGAGCTTTTCTGCCTGCTCCGGCGTAAGCTCCGGGCAGCCGTCCAGCGTTTTGTGTTTCCGAAAATACGCATTGACCGCCTTCATGGTGGCCTGCTGGGACTCCAGCCCCTCCAGCTTTTTTGTCAGCTTTTCCACGGCCAGATCATCGTCTGCGCTGATCCCGCCTATACCAACAGAACGGATTTTATCAAGCAGCTTTGAAATCTCCGCATACTCTCCATAGTTGCGATCCCGGGCGGCGTTCTGCTTGTGCTTTTTTGCCACAGGGAAATTACCGCCCCCGGAGATCAGAATAGAGGGCACCCGGGCATCAATCACATTGCGTTCATTCAGATTTTCCGCAAGTTTCCGGGCATAGCGATCCACCAGAGCGTCAATCTTATCGTGGTACATGGGATCGACACGCGCTTTCTGGCGTTCCGCCGCTGCATACGCTTCATCGACCATTGCCCGGTAGCCCGCCGTAGCGGAGCCCGGCTGATAGTCAGAAAAGCTGTTCATATCTTTTGCCCGCTTTGCGGCTTCTTCATTGATCGGATAATATTTCGGCATAGTACCTCCTTCCACAAAAGCCGGAACTTTGGGACAAATTGTCCCAAAGCCCCGGCAGCTAAAATGTTGACAGCATCTCACGGAAACAGGGTCGGACGTAGAAACATACGCCTCCCGCAGAAAAGGGCCTTAAAAAGCCTTGTCATAAGCGGGTTTGGGCTGGCCAATTGTCAACACATCAGCCCCGTTTTTTCCGCATATATTCCCGCTGCTGTCTGCGGTGTGCCGCCTTTGCACAGGCCGCCGAACAATAGGTTTGCCGTCCATCAGGAGCCACGGCTCTGCCGCATACCGGGCAAGCCTTGAAATCCGGCCTTGGCCCTTCTGCCAGCAGCGCAACCTCCAGCGCCGGATCAAGGGGCAGAACTGCCTCGCGGAAGTAGCGGCAATAAGCCCCTGTCCAGCATTTCCCAAACATATAGCACTCGCAATCCAGCGGCAGGCAGCCGCAGTCCCGGTCATAGTTGGCACACCATTTTGACACCAGCCTGCGGATTGCCGCTTTTTCTGTCCGGGTCAGTTCTCGGCCCACAGCATCACCTCCCCGTTGCCCGGTGGTTTGAGCTGCTCCCGGTAGCAGAACACGCAGCCGATCCCGCGCCAGTAAGGGCAGCCGTCACAACGGGAGCCCTTCGGCGGCAGGCTTGGCGGCACACCCTTAAAGTAGCTTTTTTCTTTCATAAATCCCTCATAGGGGTTATTTGTAAATCTCATTCATTATCCTCGCTTTCGGTATCGTCCTCGTCCCAAGGCGGCCCATCGTCCTCGGGATCGTCATAATCAGCCAGTTCCTCACTGTAATCCTCTTCGGGTACAGCAGCTTTTTCATGCTTCGGGCGGTAGATTTTGAAGTACCAGCCTGCACCGCCGCCCAGAACAGCCACTGCCAAAATCAGCAGAAGCGTCCCGGTATTACTTTTCTGCTGGGGCTCGGGTTCCGGCTCCTCCGCAGGTTCCGTCACCGGAGCGGGTTCGGGAGCTGTGCCAGCACACTCGGTCATGTTGACCGCGCAGACCTCGCAATCCGTATGGATGGCTCCGGGCGCACATTTTTCTGTGCAGGAGCAGGCCGGAAGTTCTCCGCCAGCGGCCTCCAGTGCCGCCAGCAGATCGGCTTCATCCACCATGTTCAAAAAGTAGGTGTGATACTGTTCGCCGTCCTCGTCCACAGGCTTGTCATAGTCAATGACAATGTAAAAGGTGTTGCCGCCGCTGGTTTCCACCGTGATGAACTGTTTGTTGGTTGCGGCATCGTAGAGCAGATCGCGGGTCACAAGGTTTCCATCCTCCGAAAAGCCCTCGCCCGGGGTAATGGTAGGCGCTGGCTCCGGGGCCGGAGTTTCTTCCACAACAGGCGGTTCCTCATTCCCGCCGTCCGAATAGGCATAGGCCGGGATTGCAAAGCCGCATAAAAGAACGGCGGAGCAAAGCCCCGCCGCCAACATACGAAAGTGTTTCATATTCAGTTTTCCTCCTTTTCTTCTTCGGACTTCGGGACACATTGTCCCAAAGTACCTCCGTCCTTCAGCTTTTCAAACAGCAGCGGGAGCTCCGTAAGGGAAATGCTCATACCGCGCACAATGTCCACGATCTCGCTGTTTTCCGCCTCCAGCTTTTTCTGCTCCAGCTCCTTGAGCCGGGCCTGCTGTTCACTGATTTTGGCCTTGACCTTATCAATCTCGGCCTGAATTTTCATGCTTTTGGTAGTTGCCATTTCAAAACCTCCTGTCACGGTAAACGCCCGTAGGCGTAAAAATGAGATTGCCAGTAGCTTGTATTCAAATTTGCGTAGCCGATGGGATCTCCGCAATGCAGCATTTTTCCATCACCGACATAAATCCCGCAATGGCTCACGCCCGGCGTGTCATAGGTGCCTTTGAAGAACACCAGATCACCGGGTTTGGGAGAACTGGTCGGCGTACAGATGTTATAGAGCCCCTGGGCTCCCAGCCTGCCCACATTCCAGCCGGAGTGATTGATGACCCACGAAACGTACCCCGAGCAATCAAAGGAAGTGGCAGGAGAACTGCCGCCCCACACATAGGGATAGCCGATGTATTTCTGCGCTTCGGCAAGCATCGCGGCAAAGGTTTCATCGTCCAGATATTCTCCGGGCACTTCGTAATCACCGGGTTTCCCGGTAATGTACTTGTTCACATAGGGAGAATCCGGGAACAGATCGGGGCGGTTTCCCAGCGTTGCCATATAGATGGCATACCGGGAAAGCTGATCCTCACCCATAACGTATACAGGCACATGGGACAAATCAAAATTTTCCAGCGTGACCGTACAGATGTAATAATCGTAAGGCACCTGATAGGTGTCCGTATGGGAGTTGCCATCCTCGTCCGTCCATGTGTCGGTTTCCGTGCGATACCGGGTTTCCACCACTACATCCTCCGTGAGAATGTACTGGCGGTCAAACAGCATTTGCAGCGTTCCCTGTACTTCGTCTATTGTCCATTGCCCCTCATGGAGCGCACACAAAAGAGAAAGCAGCACATAGGGGTCATGTTCGATTTCGTCCAGATCGAAGTGGTATTCGTCATAGTCATGGGTGCTTTCATAGGTGTCCAGATAATGCTGTAAATCATCTTCCAGCTCACAGTAGGCATTCGGCGGCCAGCATATCCCGATCCTCGCAAGGATAGGTGCTGGCCCCTAATGCACCGGCCCCGGCGTTCCCCAGCATAAGCATGGTAGAGGAACAGGACTGCATAGCAAACAGGAGTAACACACAGAGCACCGCAACCACGGCACCTGCGGGATGACTTTTGACAAATTCCACTGCCCGGGCGGTCAGGCGTTCTGTGGCTGTGGCAGTTTTCCCAGCCGCAGCCGCGCCCTGCTTTGCAGCCTCCTTTGCCTGCTTGCGGTATTGCCTGCGGAGCCGTTGCTTCTGCCAGTAGCGGGTAAAGGCATTTTTCGTCAGCTCCGGGTGCTCCTGTGCGGCGGTGTGAAAATGGTAGTCCGCCGTGTACTTGGTATAGCGGGCCTCGGCCTTGCGTACCACTTTTGCCGGATGTTCCCGGACTTTACGGCGCACAAAGCGAGAGCCATGCCGCAGCGCGGTTTCTCCCACAAGCTCAGAACGGTGTGCGCCTTCCGTGCCGACATTTTCCTGTTCCACTTCAAAAATCTTGCCATGCACGAAGCTGTGAACGGAACCGCTGGCAACACGGCCTATGCGTTTTACCGGGCCGGGCTTTTTCGGCGGCTTTTGCTTCGCCAGCTTCTCCCGGGCCTGTTCCAGCTTTTCGCCTTGGGACTCCATGCGGAGCTTTGCCGCCGCAGCCTGTTCCTGCTGGCTCTTTTTGCGGAACTTGGACTTCGGGACACTTTGTCCCGAAGTGTCGGAAGCCTCCGGCCCGGGCTGTTCCCCGTCAGGGGCGTGGGCGGTCTGCGACCAAGCCTCCTCCTTGGTCTTATTCGTTTTTCGTTTCATTCTTCATATCCTCCGGGCGAGTAGTCAGCAGGTCATAGATTTCTCCGCGAGGGAACCGATCCACAAACGGAATGGTTACATTTCCATAGAACAACAGCCCCTCACCGGAATTGCTGTGTGTGATATAGGAAAGCTGATGCTCGGAAATACCGAGCTGTTTTGCCAGAATGGTACGGTCACTCTGCGCCTGCGAAAGCAGGATCATAAAATCCGTGTTGTCCAGAATGTTCTCGATTTCCCGGCTGGCCAAAAGGTCTTTGACGTTCTGCGTCAAAGCAGACGGCACACATCCTTTTTTACGCAGCATTTTCCAGACTGCCACAAAGTAGCTGGCTGTCAGCGGATCGCGGAGCAGGATATGAAACTCGTCAAAGTAGCACCAAGTCGCCGCACCCTCGTGGAAGTTCTGATCCACCGCCTGCGAAACAAACTCATTTGTGATGTGCATTGCAATCTTTCTAAGGTTTTCGCCCATGTTTTTCAGAACGATGCACACCACACGGCTGTCCGTCTTGACGTTGGTAGGATGGTTAAAGAGATTGAGGGAGCCTGTGCAATAAAGCTCTAAGGCAGTTGCCACGCGCCGGGCTTCGGGCTCCGGCTGGCGTAAGAGCTCTTCGTACAAATCCTGCAACAGCGGTGTTTTTGCAGTTTCCAGTCCGAGCGCCTGTTCCCGGTACACCAAACGCACACAGCGGTCAATGACCGTCTTTTCAATGGGCTGCAAGCCTTCCTTGCCGCCGACCACCAGCTCGCATAGGGACAAAAGAAAATCCGCCTTCATGGAAAGCGGGCTTTCTCCGGCGGCCATATTGAGCTCCACATCCATCGGATTGAGGTGGTGCGGGCTGTCCGGGGCAATCTCGATCACCTGGCCGCCCAGCCTTCGCACCAGCGGAGCGTATTCGCCCATCGGGTCAACCACGATGATCCGATCCTGCGGGATGGTGAGAAACACATTCAAGAGCTCACGCTTTGCAGCAAAGCTCTTGCCGGAGCCCGTAGAACCCAAATACATCCCGTTTGCCGACTTCAGCTTTTTGCGGTCAGCCATGATGACATTGTGAGAAAGTGCGTTCATACCATAGTAGAGGGCCTGCCCAGCCATGCGGAGCTCCCTTGTCATAAAGGGGATAAAGATGGCTGTGGAACTGGTTGTCATACCGCGCTGGATTTCTACCTCGTTGTAACCAAGGGCCAGCGAAGAAACAAATCCCTGCTCCTGTTGCCAGTCCAGACGGCGCAGAGCGCAGTTGTATTTCTGCGCGATACCGCCCACGGTAAACACATCGTTTTCCAGCCGCTGGCGGTTAGGAGCAAGGTTTACCACCGTAAAGGTCAGCAGAAACATTCGCTCATTGCGGGATTGCAAATCAGCCAAAAGCTCCGCTGCGTCCTTGCTGAATGTGATCAGGTCAGGGGGAAGAATATCCGGGTCATAGCCGGAGCGCACAGCCTTTCTCTGTTCCTCTACTTTCATTTTTCCGATGTCCGAGATTTTCCCCTTGATGGTCTTGATTGCCTTGAGCTGATCCACGGTCTGAATGTGCATGGTCACAGTCATTTCTGCATCCAGCTCCAAGATTTCCGCCAGCAGCTTATCCGAAAGCTCCGATGCCATAATCTGCAAGTAGGACATCGCGCCCCAATACTGGCCGATACGGAATGTTCGGGACTGGCGGAAGTCGAGACTGTCCGGGGCAATAAAGTCTTTTGTGCCGAGCCCGGTCTGCGGGATGTCTTTCCACGAAAAGCGGAACGCCTCGCGGCTCCCCGGATGCATCTGGCTATGAAGCAGCGCAAGGCGGGCCCGCCCGTCCATCGGCTCCGAGGGAACGCCCAGCCGCTTAAAGTTTCCCATGACATCGGCCTCCACACGCTCCAGACGGGGCCGTGCCTCCGCAATCCCCTCGGCGGGTATGCCAAAGGTGATGTATTTTGAGCGTTCAATGCCGTTATTGCTTTTGGCAATCTGATTTTTCAGCATCCCGGTAAACTCGTCCCGGACGCTGTTATAGTTGTCATCCGCTTTCGGGATATTGACCTGATAGCGGCTGCGGGAATGAGAACGGCGGTTGATAAAGGAAAGCTGGAACGGCAGCGAACTGTCAAAGTAGTTGAGAAATGAACTCCATCCGCTGAATATGGCAGTCTGATCCTCGGTGGATGCCACGGAGTAATTGATGTCCTCATATTCCACAGTTTTTGTATAGAGCCCACCCGGGAGCTTGCACACACCGTCCGGGTGCATGGACAGATACGGGATTGTCTGTTGGGCAGACAGGGCCGCCCGGCCTTTACCCTTGGCGGCGGCTCCGTTTTTTTTCTTTGTGTTTTTCAATCACATCCTCCTTTCCAGCGCCCGGCCCGGCAAAGGGCGCATAAATGTTTTCGGTTCGGTAGGCCCTGATCCCCGGCCTTAGAAACTTGGCCCGGATGATGTTTCGCACAACCTTTTCAAAGGGCAAGCCGTCCTTTTCATACATCGCCAGCAGGAACGCCGGGAGCATAATTCCCAGCATGAGAAACATCGCCCCGGTATTGCCGAGGGTGCCACGGGTCAGCAGATAGGCCGGAATCCCCACCGCGCCCGCGCTGCCGAAGCAGACAAGCTGGCGTTTGGTGAGGTTGAAAGCCATCTTTGTTTTGATTTTGGATAAATCGTTTGGTACGTTTACATAGGGCATAGATCACACTCCTTTCTGCACTTCGGGACAATGTGTCCCAAAGTCCGGGATGGTTGGTGTTACTTCATTTCCCCACACAGCCCAACCGGGCGGGGTCTGCCTGGCAAAGAGCTCCACGCGGGGCAGATCGCCCATCAGGGAAATGATTTTGGCGCGGGCCTCGTCCGGCTTTTTGCTATGGGCTTCAATCGGGGAAATGATGAATTGATGAATGTTGGCAGCCTGCCGCTTTGGATGTCCCTTGGTTGCCAGCAGGCAGATTTCCGCGTTGCCCCTTGTCCAGAAGCCAAGGCCGTAAAACCAGCTATCCGCTTTCTTGTTCTTTTTCAGCCAGACGAAAGCAACGCTTTTGTAGGTGAAGCCCCAAGCCTCGATCAGCCGGAGCGCCTCCGGGAGCTGCGGGAAAGTGGCCCATAAAAAGAGTGCGCTGTCCGGGGCTGCAAGATCAGCCACAGGCAACGCACATAACTCCTCAATGCTCATAGTGGGATAATGATTTTCCGCCGCGCCCTGTACTTTCTTAGCCGAGTAGCGCCAAGGGGGATCGGCGTAAATGATAGAATACTGCTGGATAATTACACTCCTTTCTCGCCAGAACTTTTTACTGCCTGCGCCGCACGAATACGCTCACTGGCTGCGGCATAAAAGGCCGGGGCCGTTTCAAAGCATACAAAGCGACGTTCTGTGTTGATAGCTGCAATCGCGGTTGTGCCGGAGCCCGCGCAAATGTCCGCGACCAATTCGCCGGGGCGGGTATAGGTGCGGATCAGATACTCACAAAGCTCCACGGGCTTCTGTGTGGGATGGATGCCGCCGGACACCGTAGGCACAAAAAGCACATTTCCGGGATAGCGGCGGCCATCGTTGGACTCTGAGCCCTGCCGTTCAAATTTCCCATAGTTGGAGCTTGTACCGCTTCGGGAATGAACACGGGTATATGGCTTGCCGTAAGTAAACTGTGGATTGTAGACCGGGGACTTCTGGTAAAACACCAAGATATTCTCGGACTTTTTCAGTGGAGCCCGGTTTGCATTGAGAAAGCCCGTTCCGCGCTCCTTGTACCAAATCCACTCATAGCGGAGCATGGCGAGGTTGGATGCGCCCAGCACCTTGTCAAAGGGGCACTGTGCGAAAAACAGCACTGCGCCATTCGGCTTGACCGCCCATTTCACCGCCTCCCACAGCTCCGGGAGCGGCAGGGGCACATCCCAATAATTCCGGGTTGTGCCGTAGGGCGGATCAGTCAGCAGCATATCCACGCTATGTTTTGGCAAAGAACGCAGGCCCTCGATGCCGTCCATGAGAAACAAGCCCTCCTTCGGGACACTTTGTCCCAAAGTGCGGCTATCGGTCATTGCGGGCCTCCTTTGCTTTGGCAGGTGCAGGCCGGGCGGCATTTTCTTTTCCAGCTTGTTTCGCGGCCTCGGCCATCTGCTCCTTGATCGGGGCAGGCCGTACCGCCTGGGCCCGTGCAACAAGCTGTTCCACCGCCGCATGATACGCCTCCACACCAGCCGCATTGATCCGCTCCTGTGTGGCGCGGTCAGGAATCCGAACCGTAGCCCGGTATCCCGTCCGGCTGGCAGGATCGGGTTTAGAGGGAGCGCCGAGGAAAATCCCGTTTTTCCCGTCCACAACCTTAAAATCGTCGATGACCACACCGCCAAAATTGACGCTGGCGAAGCCGATCAGTTTTCCCTGCGGCTCAATCGGGCGGACAGATACCGTGATCGGAACAACCGCCTCCTGCAAGACAGCATCTGTCCGCATTTTTACTGCCTCATCAATGCTAACGCCCTTGACTTCTGCAAGCTCCGCGATGGGAGCATCAAACAGCCAGCGCCGTTCCTCCGCAGCAATCTGCTCCGGGGTCAGCAATACATCGTCTTTCTTACTCAGATAAAATTCCTCCTTTCCGCTTGCCGGAGCAGGCTGGGCGGGATCGTCCATCAGCTCTTTTCTTTGCAGGACGGCCTCTGTTTCCGCCATAAAGCGGTAAGCGTCTGCCTCAGTAAACTCCTCCGGCGTTTTTCCATTCCATAAGCGCGTTCCGTCTGCCCCGTATCTTCTCGGCATAAGCACCACCTCCTGTTAATGAGCGCCAAAGATACGCTGGGCAATGCTCCCGGTCTTAAAGAGCATGAAGCAAAGCAGAACCGTGTAGCCCACAGTTTCCCCAAATCGCCCCAATGGGATCGCCGCCTGTTGCGATGCCTTGAATGAGCACTGCGTAAATTGCAACACATACAAGGATCAGCAGCCCTTGAAAGCCCACGGCAAACAGGGACTTGATGTAGTTCTGCCCGGTGCCGCCAAGCTCCCGGTTGGAAAGCGTAGCAACGGGGATGGGGGCCAGACTGGTCAGCAGATAGATTTCCAGCATCCTGCCATACACCAAAACGAAAATGATAATTCCCATCGCCTTCATCGTGAAGCCAATGAGCGCAGACTGCAGCCACAGCCCCAAAAGCGGCCCCAAGTCCATCGCCTCCAGCGAGGTTTCCAGTTCAGCAAGCATATCCGCCGAAACATCGGTGGAGCCTTGAATGAGCCCGCCTGCCTGCGCGATGACGCTCTGCGAGACATCGAACACGGCCATAACGATATTGAATGTGTTTGACAGGATCAGGATTGCACAGGCTGTTTTGAACATCCATTTATAGAGGTTCGCAACGTCAACCTCGTGCATATTGTTCTTTTCCAAAAGCATCTGTATGAGCTCATAAGTGGCAACAAAGGTCAGCACCATTCCGGCAATTGGCAGGATCACCGTTTCGGAAAGCTGTCGGATCAGGGAGAAAACCCCGGCGTGCCACGCCGCCGGGGTAGTCCCTACCTGTGCCGCAATCTCTCCGACTTGGGTATTGACGGTATCAAAAAGCCCTTCGAGGTTTCCCATGATCCCGCCAATCAGAAGCTCTTTGAGCCAGTTTGTGAGCCAGTCGGTGAGAAAATCCATAAGCGCCTACCTTAAAACAGGCCAGACAGCAGAGGGATCAGCGTGGTGCCAATGAGGATGATGCCGCCGCCCGCCATGAGCTGTTTTACCCCTAAATAGGAGTATAACCTTGCTCGATGGCGGGCGGCGTGTCAAGAAATATATGGAATTGTTTTAGAACCGCCCGGCGGGAACAGGTCAGGCCGTGACCTGTTCCACCTCCGGGATAGGTTTGAGATTGAAGTGAATTTCGATAGAAATGTGTCGTGTCTTATCGCTGTCGATGTGCTCATGGACAACGATTTCTTTAATCAGGCGGTTTAAGGTGGCTGCGTCCAGCTCCGTGATGTCGGCATATTCCCGAATGGCGTCCACCCATTGTTTGGCGTCCATCGCCAGCCGCATTTCATCAGCCAGCTTCTTGCGCCCCTGTGCAACCCGTTCTTTCAACTCGGCCTGTTCCTTTTGCGTCTTGTCCAGCATGAGATTGAAGTTGGCTTCGCTGATCCGCCCGGCAACCATGTCCTCATAGAGCCGCAGCACCATCTTTTCCAGAACCTCAATCCGTTCCTCGTCTTTTGTCAGGGAACGCTCCAACGCTTCCCGCTGGCCTTTCTGCTCGGCTTCGCAGGTGTTGGTCAGCTTCCCGGCAATGGCTTCCCCATCGGTCAGGGCAGCCTTGGCGCACTCCCGGATTTTGTTCAGGACAAGGTGGTAAAGGGTGTCGTACTCCACCCGGTGCTGGGTGCAATGGTTCTTGCCGAACGCCCCATAGGTCTTACAGGCGTAAATCTGCTGCGGGTGCTTGGCGTGGGTGGTGCGGATGGTCAGCGACTTGCCGCACTCGCCGCACTTGATAAGCCCTGCAAACAGGCTGGTTTCCCCGTCCTGCCGGGGGCGCTGGCGGGATTTCAGCTTGTCCTGCACAATGGCAAAACTTTTGCTGTCAATCAACGGTTCGTGCCGTTCCTCCACCACGATCCAGTCCTGCGGCTTCTTCTCGCCAATGGTGCCGATTTTGAAGCGGTAGTCCTTCTTTTGGGAAGCGATCGCCCCGGTATAAACGGGATTCATCAGGATGTCCTTTATCACGGAGAAGTCCCACATATACCGCCCGTTTTCCGGGTCTTTCTTTTCCCATTTGGTGCGGACATTGCGGAAGCCCCGTTCCCGGTTCCACCATGTAGGGCAAGGCACCTTTTGTTCTTCCAGCCTGCGCCGGATGAAGTTTGGGCCGTGTCCTTCCAGCGCCCAAAGGAAGATTTGCCGGACAATGGGGGCGGTTTCCTCGTCCACCAGCAGGTGGTTTTTGTCCTCCGGGTCTTTCCGATACCCAAAGGGAGCCACACAGCCGGTAAACTGGCCTTGCTGGGCTTTCAGAAGATACGAGGAATGTACCTTCTTGGAAATATCCTTGCTGTACATCTCGTTCAGGATGTTCTTGAACGGCGCAATGTCGTTGTTGTCCCGCATGGTGTCGATACCGTCATTCATGGCGATATAGCGGACGCCGTGACGGGGGAAGAAGTCCTCGATCAGTGTGCCGGTCTGCAAGTAATTTCGACCCAGTCTCGATAAATCTTTTGTTATCACAAGATTTATCTGCCTGCGCTCGATGGCTTTTAACATCCGTTTCAGGTCGGGACGCTCCATATTCAGCCCCGTGTAGCCATCGTCCTGATAGACTGCCACAACCTCCCATCCCTGCTTTTCGCAGTAGCTTTCCAGCATATCCCGCTGGTTGGCAATACTGGCGCTCTCCCCGTCAAGGTCATCGTCTTTGGAAAGCCTGCAATAGATGGCCGCCCGGAAGCTGCCCGCCAGAATTGCGTCCATGCCTGTGTATTCGTATCCGTTCATCATAACCGTTTACCCGCACAATCCAGACGGAACACGGTTCTTCTGAACCTCGTCTTTATTATATCCTAAATCTTGCGTTTTCGCAAGATTTTTCTTGCCGGTATTCTGCCCATATTTTTGGGCAATCAGGCTCACAAAGACATCCGCTGCGTCCAGCTCGCCGTCAAAAACTGTGGTAACATGAATCTCTGTTTTCGTTTTTGCCATAGGCAGTTATCCTCCATAATAGAATAGCCAGACAAGGAGAAGGTCGGCAACGAAGTCCGGCAACGGGCTTCAAAAAACCTCAAACCATCTCTGTCTGGCGGTTTGGTTACAATTTATATTTTCTTTTATTTTTCTGTTGCTTTGGTTGCTGATAGGGGAAAAAGCCCGCAGTTACGGGGCTTTTCCCGGCAACCAGCCCGGCAACGGGAGTGCAACAAAGTCGGCAACGGGGTGGGATTTTCAGAAAGGAAGCTCCATCTGCTCTGTGACCTCCACAAATCCCTCCGGGATTTTTTCGGCTCCGCCCACGGTATCCGTTGCCGGGTTGTCACGCTCCCAGCCCTTCTGCCTGCCGTATTCCGGGAACATCCGGGGATTGGAAAAGTAGTGCCAGCCTGTGACACAGTGGTTCATAATGTCGTTGACCTCCCGGATTTCCCATTGTTTCGGCTCGTCAAAGGGGTGGTTCAGGGCTTCCCGGAAAAGCTGCTTGGAACACACCATGCTGCCGGTATAGCGGTCAAGGTAGGCTTGGATCATCCCGGCCTTGGTGTCCTCCGGCATGAAATCCCGCTGGTGTTCTTTGAGATAGCGCACCATTTCGGGGCTGAAAGACAGCTTAAAATCCCCGCTGCGGTAAATGGTCATGGCTTCCGCCCATAGCTGCTCCATGTAGGCTCTGGAAGCGGCTTCATCGTCCAAAATATGAACTTTCCGCCTGTTCCGGGTACACCATGACCGGCAGAAAGCGCCGATTGCCGGAACGGTCAAGGGGAAGGAAGTCAAGGGCGTTGGAAGTGCCCCCGAACACACATTGTCGCAGCCTGTCCTCCGGGTGGGTTTCGTATGGGATTTTATAGACCTCCTTCTGTCGGCTCAAAAAAGACTTGATTTCCTCAATGCTCTTGGCGTTTGCGGTGGCGATCATCTCCGACATCTCAATAATCCAGTGGCCTTGCAGTTTGCGGTACACATTGTCATCGTCCAGCTTGCGAAGGTCATCGGAAAACCACTCGTCTTTCACGGCCAGCAGCCGGAAAAAGGTGGATTTTCCGGCTCCCTGACCGCCCACCAGACAGAGCATGACTTCAAACTTGCAGCCAGGATGAAATGCCCGGTGGATGGCTCCCAGCAGGAACAGCCGCAGGGCTTCATAGGTGTACTGGTCGCTGTCGGCTCCTAAAAAGTGGTGCAGACAGGTACGGATACGCTCGGTTCCGTCCCATGAAAGGCCGTTCAGGTAGTCCCGGATGGGGTGATAGCCATTTTCGTTGGCAACGATCCCGATGGCGGCGGCAATCTTCTTTTCGCTGGTCAGCCCATAGGTTTCTTCCAGATACAGGAGCAGATAGTTCATCACGTGTCGGTGATAGCGGTGCCGGTACGGTGGTAGCCAATGGGCTTGATGATGTCAGTGCGCTCGGTCAAGAGGTTTTTGGCGATTGCCCCGGAAAGCAGCGGGTCATTCTGAAAGACGGTCAAGCAGTTGCGGATACTGTTGCGGACGCCGCCTTTTTCGGTGCTTTCCAGCATGGCTTTGACTTCCTCAACGCTCCGGGGCGGCGGTGCTTCTTGCATGGTCTGTTCTGCGGCCTGCCGTATCTCCGGCGGCAAGCTCTGCCATTCGTCTTTCAAGATTGCTCACTTCCTTTCCACAGTCAATGATAAGGGTTGCCCGTTCCTCCATGTCCGGGGAGAGCAGCACATCCAGCAGATAGTCCACATAGTCCTGCTTTTGCAGGGCTTCTACAAACAAAGGGTGGAAATCCTCATCCGGTGTCTTTGGGGCATAGTCCCGTTTCCAGCGGCACAGCAGGTTTCGATAGTCGCACAGCACCCGGAAGCAGTACCGCTCCATGCGGCGGAACCGTTGTTCCGGGGTTTCCTGCGGTGGTTTCCTGTGGCTGGGCGGCTCCTTGTCCTCATAGGGGATGGAAAACGCCTGCGCCAGCATAAGGGCGGCTTCCTTGGGGCTGACAGCTTCCAGACGGGAAACAAAGTCGATCACATCCCCGTCTGCCTGACAGCCGAAACAGTGAAAGCGCCGGTCAACCTTCATGCTTGGGTTTTTGTCGGCGTGGAAGGGACAGACGCACATCCCGTTTCGTCCCACCCGGATTCCGAAATGCTCGGCAGCCTGCCGGGTGGTAACAGACTGCTTGACAGCTTCAAATACATTCAACTAAATCCTCCTGAAAATAAGAAAAGCGCCTGTCATTCTCGAAAGAAATGGCAAGTGCCTGTTAAAGTTCCATATCCTGTTTTTTCTCTGTGCGGGGCTGCTGGCGTTTCTCGGCCTGTTCCTCCTGGATACGCTGCGCCCGGCCTTTGACTGCCTGCTGGATGGACGGTTTCTTGCCCGGTTCGGCGGTCTGGCGGTATTGCTCGGACGGAAGCACCTGATTGAGCCAGTGGCGCACATCCCGGAGAATCTTCACATCCTCCTGCACCGCCGACAGGCGTTCCCTGTACTCGGCCACCTCTCCGGCAAGCTGCGTCCGTTCCTCGTTCAATTTCTTGGTGCTGTACTTGGTTCCCTCCAAATGCACCTTGAAATAGCGGACAGCGGCATTGTAGGCGTCCAGCTCGTCCCGGTGGGCAGCAGCAAACTGTTCCTTTGGTTTCTTAAACCGGATGGCGGCATATTCCGCATGAACCGGCTTGTGGGCTTCAAAGTTAGCGATATGGGAAAGCATGGTGTCAATCTCCTTCATACGCTTTTCCTTCGGCTTCATCTCTGCCCGGATGGAAACGGCCTGCTCACTGACGGTATCCAGATAGGTGTCAAGGCTCTCCACGGTGGACAGCTCCTTTTCCCGCAGATAGCGGATGGCGTCCATAACCTTGTTGAAGTCGTTCACAGTGCCTTTGAGCTGGCCTTTGCTCGTCCAGCCGGTGCGCTCCTCCCGGCGCAAATCCAGATATTTGCCCAGCAGCTCCGGTAGGGTGGGTTCCTTCGCTTCCTGCAAGGCTTCCAGCAGGGCGGCCTTTTTCTCCTTCAGGTCTGCAATCCAGCCTTTCAGGTGGCACACCATCTGGCGGATTGACTGCATGAGCCGGTTGGCAGCGGTAATGTCCCGGTTCAGGTTGCCGATGTTGGTCTGTATCCCTCGTTTTTTCCATCTGGCTGACCGCTGGCCCCATGTGGACGGTGGGGATTTTATCAAGCCCCTGCCGCTCATAGGAACGAAGGTCAAGGCGTTCTGGGCGGTCATTGGCTTCCAGATAGCGGTTGGCGGCAGCCGCCCAGCCCTGCCGCCACATCTCGCCATACTTCTGGTCGTTCCAGTCTACAGTGTCCTCCTTGTGGCTTTTCCAGTTCCCGGACGGGAGCCGGATACGCTCGCCGTTCTCGTCAAGGTCATAAACCTTCCGGCTCTTGGAAAGCCATTTCCCAGTTTCGTCCATTGTCCGCATGGTCAGCAGGATGTGGGCGTGGGGATTCCCATCCTCCTTATCGTGAATGGCAAAATCGGCAATCATGCCTTTGGAAACGAAAAACTCCCGGCAATAGTCCCGGAGCAGGTCGGCGTGCTGCTCCGGGGGAATTTCCCTCGGTATGGCAAGCACGATTCTCCGGGCAAGCTGGGAGTTCCATTGTTTCTCAATCGCTTCGGCGGCGTTCCACAAGGTATTGCGGTCTGCGTACTCCGGCGGGGCATGGGGCGGCAGCATGATTTCTGTATGGACGATCCCTCGTTTCTCGGCATAGTATTTCTGCTTCTGGTCGTACTCGGAAAACAGCCGTTCGCCGCTCTGGTAAGCTGCGGCGGCTACGGCTGACTGGCGGTTGCTGCGCTGGACGATCTTTATATCATGGTGGGGACAGGGCATAACGGCTTCCTCCTTCCTGTGGCTGATTGGATGGGGTGGTGGTTTGCCACCTCATTTTGGGCAAAAGAAAAGCAGGAAACCGTTTCTGATTTCCTGCTCGGTGGTGCCGCCGGTGGGCGGCTGGTATTCAGTTTTGAAAGTTCGGGTCAGGTTGGCCCGATGATGGAGAGATTGGCAAACTGGAATTTGTAAACTAATTAGTACAAATCACCTTTGAAGATTCATCATTCACAATAATTGCCTGATGATTGCTAATTGGGCAAATGTTCAAATCTGAAAACTCAGCTAATATCTTTTCAGTAACTTTCTTAAATGGTGCGGTAAGATAATGTGGGAGGATATAATAATCAACAAAACTGAGTCCCTTATCATCTTCTTGTGAATAATCTTCTGGTTTCTTATCCATTTGTTCAATATATGTAATTGTAGGAGAACATATAATTGCCCCAGCCGACTCACCAATCATCAGTTTTCCATTCATAATTTCTTTCTTCAGCAACTCATCAATACCCGTTTTTCGTAATTGGTCAATCAGAAAAAATGAATTACCACCAGTAAAATAAATAACATCCGCTTCTTCAAAAGCAGATTTTATCGTCAAATACTCCTCCTTTGAAATATCCATTTCTGTTAAGATTGCTCCTAATTTCTTGAATAATTTCCTGGCAGAATTCACATAACCCGTATAACCTTCGTGAATTGAAGCTGTCGGAACAAATACGACCTTCTTATTTTCAACTTCTTCTTTTATCAGATTTCCTACACTTGAAAAGTGTGAACATAAAAATAATTTCATTTGTAATCTCCTTTATAAATTCTGATTTGTCATTGCTTTCATTATACTTCATCAAGCCGGGTAAGTATAGGATGATTTTGTAAACTTGTCGGACGGGAACAGCCTACCCCGCAAGGTGTTCCCGGGCGGCAAGTCCACAAAGGGGTAGCTGGCGGCAGCCAGCGCAGGGGAAGCGTAGCGTCCCCTGTGATGATTGGAAGCAGCCGCAAGTGTGCTGGCAATCATCCGCTTTCCGCAGGAAGCCCCCCGGCAGGGCGCAACGCACCGGCTTGACCGGTGTATAGTTGCGCCCTTACTCCGTAAGGGGTTCCCCGGCTACCCTCCGTTTCACGCTTTCCGCAACAGTTTCCTTCATGCCAGTTTGGGAAAATGCCTGTTTCAGAATGTCCATCACATCATCGTCCGTCAGCACTTCCGGCCTTATCAGAAAACTTTCCAGCATAGCCCCTCTGGTGCAGAGCCGGTGCGTCCGTTCCTTCCGGGTAAGCTGCTTCATTTGGTGTTCCAGTATCTTTTCTTCGTGCTGCGCCCGTCGCAGTCTGGCTTCGCCTTTGGCAAGCTCCCAGTTGAGCTTTTCCAGCTTTTCATTCATCACGGCAGCCCTCCTTCTTGGGGAGCAGCGTGTAAATGCGGTTCGGTTCTCCCACACCCCGGCGCACCCGCAGGATCAGTCCGGCGTCCTCCAATTCTTTCAAGGAACGCTTGACGGTTACGGAGCTTCGGGACAAGGCCGCCGCCAGCTCCACAATGGGGAAACGGACAAACAGTATCCCGTTGGTATCCTCCGTACCCACCGTAAGGGTGGCGTCCAGCAGGCGGGCATACATGACCTTTGCGGTGCTGCTGACCGGCAGCCGCAACATGGCGGGGGGAAGTGGCATACAGGGCGGCAGAACGGTGTCTGCGGTCATAAATTCAAAATCCATTTAAGTGATTTTCTCCTTTCGCTTGGCTCGTTTGGACAGGTAATGGGGGCAGTCGATCACAACAGCCCGGAAGCTCTGTTTGCACTCATGCTGACACTTCCGGCACAGGTCGTTGTAGGCCACACGCCCCCGGTCATTGAGGAAGAAGGACAGCTCCAACTTCCGTTTTTTGCTCATTCTCGGCATGGTGCCTCCTATCATAGAAAATCCGCCCATTTCAGCCGTAACGGTGGAGATGGGCGGATAGCGGTTTTTGGTGTCATGTTTCGGGGCGATTTTCAAGAAAAATACGGCCATAGAGCCGCTTGGAAAAGCCCCATAGTATCACGGACAGGGCAGACTACGCCCCGCCGATTTGTCATGTTTGGGTAGCGTTTTGGTGTCAGTTCTGCCGGGTTTCCCTGATGTCGTTCCTGCCCCTGAATCTCACAGCAGCGTTTTGTTCCCGTTGGTACGCTCGCTGCGGTCAAGGTTCCTCCAACTCCTTACCGCAGGTCGTTGCGCTACATCGCCGGGGAGCATATCCCATCAGGCCGGTCATTCGATTGGAATAATCCATCGATGAACTGACTTAATCATAGCTCATTTTTGGACCCTTTCCCGTATGTCCAGAAAGTAGGAATACCGCCCCAAAATCGAAAATTTCCACGATTTCGGAACGGTATGGTATAATGGTTATATATGCTCGAAAACCACATGGGAAGGGAGTGGCAAACCGATGAAAGACCATGTTTCTTTGCAGGAACGCTTGAAAGATTTACGGGTGGAAAAGGGCTTGAAGCTGGAAGAACTGGCGGAAAAGACTGGCATTTCAAAATCTGCTTTGGCAAGCTATGAAAATGAAGAAAACCGAAATAAGGAAATCAATCATTGGCAACCTTATCAACACTGGCGAGACTTTTACGATGGTGTCCATTGACTATCTGTTTTGCCGGACAGAAAACCGGGAGCAGATCAACACTCCGCTGTCTGAACTGCATTTGACCGATGAAGCCGTGGCGCTTCTGAAAAGCGGACGGATCAATACCCGGCTGCTGTGCGAGATGATGTCCCACGAAAAATTTGCGGAACTGATGGCTGACGCAGAAATCTATGTGGATGGAATGGCTACCATGCGGTTCCATGACCTCAACAGTGCGCTGGCCGCTGTCCGGGTAATGATACTGGAAGAGCATCCCGAAGCCGCCGCAGACCGTTCCCTGAAAATTCTGGAAGCCGGTCAGATAGAGGAAGAAGATTTTTTCTGCCATGTGACACACAAAACATGGGACACAATCCTTCACGATATACGCAAAGCCCATGAGAACGACATGGAGAGTGCGCCGGATACCACGCCCGCCGATGAACTAATAAAGGCAGTCCGAAAGGCCATGCAGTCCACCGGCGATAGGGTGCAGGAATTTTTGGAAATCTTCTGCAAGGCGTTCCAGCTGAAATACAAGCGGCTCACAGACGAGGAAAGAGTGACCCTGAAAAGACTGTTCAAAAGATCGCCACTGATTAAAAATTCCGGGATCAACTTTCGGCGCAGACCGTGGAAATAAAAGCAGCCGTTGTGGGAACGGGTGTTCCTACAACGGCAACTTTGATTATATATGAATTTGGAAATCCTGAAACTTAAACAATCCATTTCCCCTGTTTGAGTTTTCCGGCTCTCTCTAATTGTGCAAATCCGGCTTCAATGTCAGCTATCAAAGAAACAGGAATATCCAACTGGTGGTGTCCGGGTAGAACTTTTTTTAATTTTGTATTTCTGTATCCGCCTTATGGATTGATAAAATAGCTGCGGGTCAGTAGTTGGATAAAATGCGTCAAGGCTTCCTTTGTATATCAAATCCCCGGAATACAAGTAATTTCGTTCTGGCTCGTAAAAGCAACAATGTCCCGGAGAATGTCCCGGCGTGTGAATAACCTGAATTTCCCGTCCGCCCAAATTCAGAAAATCTCCATCATGTAAGATTCTTTGCGGCATACCTTGAAAAATCTGATAAGCGTTAATATCAAAATCTCTTGGAAAATCACAAGGAAGTCTTGTTAAATTGTTCTTCACAACTTGCAGCGGTATCGGAAACCTGACTGATAACCAGTCCTTTTCCTCTTCATGTACGGCGATATTATCAAAATACTTATGCCCGCCAATGTGATCCCAATGAACATGAGTAGTAACTGCCATAACAGGCAGCTCTGTTAGACTGTCCACAATTTTTCTGATGTTGGAAACGCCTAAGCCTGTATCAATGAGAATAGCGCATTTTTCTCCACATAATAGATAGCAATGTGTTTCTTCCCAGTGTTTGTATTCGCTAATAGAAAATGTATCACGGTCTATTTGCTCAATAGTAAACCAATTATCCATTCTGCATAATTACCTCCAACAACTAAATTTCCCTGCTAAAACCACTTTGCGTTTTCATCTCTGAAATGTGGTATAGTGCCATCTTTATAAGGGTCATATCGATTTTCATTGCAACCAAATTCTTTTAAGAGGGCAATCTTGTCATCTGGTGTCCATTCAATCAGTGATATTCCATCAAACGCTTCTACATTACCGTCGTCCATTTTATTCTTAAAATACCATTCAACGATAGTCTGATTGTCTTTATGGAAAAACTGTTTGATGTCCCATTGTAAGACGGTTCCCCGGGTATTCCATTCCTCAAACCAAAGTATTATCTTCTTTATTCCGTGATATTCCGGCCCCCAGCTTTCAATATAGATGGCATTATTTGAAAAAATATCGGATATACCTAAATCTTTCTTTGTAAGCCACATATCAAACCAAAGTCTGATAATTCTTTCTCTATTGTCCATTTCGCAGAACCTTCCTTGTTAATTTGATATTTCAGCTTCTTCGTCATGCTCTAATTCAATCACATTCAAAATTCCACAGTTCAATGCTTTGCAGATACGCAGTAGTGTTTCCATACTGATATGCTTTCCCTTGCCCATGTTGGCAATCATATTGGTGGTCAGACCGGCGGACAGCCGCAAGTCCTCTTTCCTCATGCCACGCTCTTTTAAGGTGTCCCATAGTGGCTGATAGCTGATGTGCATAGGCGTCCCGCCTTTCCATCTATTGTCAAATACTATTTTTATTATAGCACAAATCTTGTGTTTCCACAATATTTCTTGACCGCACCGCCCGTTCCGTCTGGATTGTGCTTTTCCTTTCTCCGCTTTTATTACATCTAATTAGCCATAAGCTGCTTCATGCCCTGAGACTTGGCACCGGGGGTTGTCGTTGCCGTAGCCTTCCAGCAGGTTGATAGCTCCCCCAGATGCCTGAGACCGGCACCCAGTGCGATGACGAGGGTCTGAAGAACGGTTACTGCGCTGTTG
>ENA-OQEL01000123-OQEL01000123.1-human-gut-metagenome-genome-assembly--contig:-NODE-123-length-29782-cov-5.422357_pt1 | contig 29782 bp, 25 predicted proteins | sample MGYA00242796_ERZ504637 | MGnify/ENA primary metagenome ERZ504637 (study PRJEB26092, sample SAMD00036306) | human gut metagenome | host: Homo sapiens | study: EMG produced TPA metagenomics assembly of... | reverse complement strand
ATATTTATATATAAATATTTGTAGTAACAGATTGTTACTACCTTCAAACCCTTATACCCCCTCAGGAAAAAACTGTAATAACTGAAATTGTAATTTGTAATCGATTTTTTAGCGGTATCGAGATGCATACTTTCATTGCCCCTAAAACTATGACTATCTCATCACAAAGCTATGAGTTATGACCCGCAAAACGATGAGTTATTTTCTTTAACACAATACGACAGAAATGTTAATGGAATTTCACATAACTCTGCAAGGTGATTTTTTGGTGGTGTAGGAAAAAATGTAGTACCTTTGCACCTGTAATCAAGAACATTATTAATCACTAAAAAAACTAGAAAATTATGAAGAAAGAAACTTGGAAACAGATTTTTCAGATTGTACTCACAATCTTGACGGCGCTCGGCACTACCCTCGGAGTAACATCATGCATGGGGGTATGATAGTTGATAGTTAATAGTTAATGGCGGCGACAGCGGCACTACCGCTCCTGACGGCAACGATGGACTGGAGTAAGCTACGGCTAATAGAGTAGATGTGGGGAGTTACCCCCCAAGCACCGACACAATAAGAAGAGGGTGTGCCATGGAATCATGGCACACTTTCTTTTCTTAATATGTATTCATATTGCCTGTTATAAATCGTTACATATTATACATATACGCATAATATGTTAAGTTTATTTATACTATGAAACAAAAAGAAATACAGGTGGCACATGTATTAACGGCACTTAAAAGATAAAAGACTATCTTTGCAGCAGAAAATCAATAAAAACAAAATTCGTATATAAACCAACGAACGAGTTTTAAACCAATTAAATCATAAAAACCAATTAATCATGAGACATGCAGGTAATGCTTTAAAGTACCTGTCATTATTGTTTATGTTCGTTGCAGTTCCAGTATCAGAATGGAACTACATACGCTTCTCAGGGTGGTTACAATACCTTCAACGTAGGTACCGACTGGGTAAAATGCGAATTCACCTTCACTCCTACCCCTGAGGATACCAACCGCATGATTGTGGAGAGCTACAAGGCAAATGTGCCAGAGGCTCAGCAGAGCGGTATCACCATCTGGAGTCTGTCAGACAACGAGGCTGAACACGAATACTGGCTCAAGGGTCAGGTGCCTAACCTCTTCGACAAGGACTACAAGCGCAAGTGGGCTTACAAGGGCTTCTGCGATGGTATCGCCGGTGAAGATCTTGGTCTGAAGTATGGTGGTGAAGAATACAAAGCTTTCTATGAGAAGAACAATGTTTCTTCTACCGTAGACAAGTAATTAAAGAGAAAAATCATGAAAATCTGTCGTAATCTCACTTTTTTATCGAGATTACGACAGATTTCTCGTTTAAAAGTTGTCGTAATCTTGCTTTTTTTCTGAGATTACGACAGAATTCTCGATTTAAGTCCCTAAAAGTCCTTAGGAAAATGTGATGATTTAACAGAAAAGTCCTTAGGAAAATGTGATAAATATACTTAAAAGTCCTTAGGAAAATGTGATTTTACTTGCGTAATTCACTGTTTATTAGTATCTTTGCCAAAACATAATTTTTAGCGTATGGAAAGACTACTTATATCCCAATTGTTAAAATGGAAAGACAGTCACGGAAGGAAGCCACTCATACTGGAAGGTGCAAGACAAGTTGGCAAGACTTGGCTACTGAAAGAATTTGGGCGCAAGTACTTCAAAGACGTATGTTACATCAACTTCGAACAGAGTGATGTACTTGAAGAGATATTTGCCGGCGACTTATCGCCACAACGCATTATAGAACAGCTCTCCATCTATAACGGTAAGATGATAACACCCGAGGAAACTCTTATTATCTTCGATGAAGTACAGGAAATGCCAAGAGCCCTCACCTCTTTGAAGTATTTCTGCGAAGAGGCACCAGGGTATGCCATCTGCTGCGCAGGCTCATTGCTAGGCATAGCCCTGCACGAAGGCACATCCTTCCCTGTAGGAAAGACTGATTTTCTGCATCTATATCACATGTCCTTTAAAGAGTTTCTGATAGCAAACGGAGAGAACATGCTGGTAGACTATATCGATAAAGGAAACAGAAACCTGGGAGCATTCGAGGCTCGCCTTACAGATTATCTGAAAAAATACATGATAATAGGAGGTATGCCTGCTGTTGTAACAGAGTGGCTGGGCAGCAAAGACTACAACAAGGTAAACCGCATCCAGCAGGAACTGATAGCAGCCTACCAGAAAGACTTCTCCAAACATGCTCCAAAGAATATGGTCGAGAAAATCCGTTATGTATGGAACAGCATCCCTTCGCAACTGGCGAAGGAAAACAAGAAGTTTGTCTATGGACTGGTGAGAGAGGGAGCCAGAGCACGGGAATATGAGGATGCCATCATGTGGCTTTCTGATGCAGGTGAAATCATCAGAACCAACAATGTCAGCAAGCCCGACATCCCGATTTCAGCCTATGCTGATCTCAAATCGTTTAAGGTATTCTTACTGGATGTAGGTCTGTTGAGGGCAATGAGCAAGATTTCGCCGAAAGTAATATTAGAAGGAAGCAGAATCTTTGAAGAATTTAAGGGAGCGTTGACAGAACAGTATGTCTGTCAGGAACTTCAGAACTTTACAGAAACTCTGGAAACCAATTATTATTGGTCTTCTTCAGCCACTGCAGAGGTTGACTTCCTTATTTCCGACGGCTTGGATGTATATCCACTGGAAGCAAAAGCAGGAGTAAACATGAATGCCAAGAGTTTGAAACTGTATCGGGAAAGATATTCACCCAAATGGTCGGTTCGCACCAGTCTCTTGCCATACGAGAGAAACAACAGTTCAAAAACCATCAACATCCCCCTCTATATGCTCTTTGTTCTAGACAAAGAATTAAAGGCAGAACTTTCAAATGTGGTTTAAGTACGGGCTGAAGGCCCAGAAGCTCCTAGCCCAGGGCATCGCCCTGGGTATAGTAGCAGTCAGCAAGGCGCCCTGTAAGGGCAAAAGCCTTATAAATTGCCCGGTATTTTAAAGCTTCTGCCCTGCCAGGGCGTGTGGGGCGAAACTTGCGAAACTTCAGTATTTCAGCGAAAGCGTCAGTTTTTGACAAAACTGCCGCTTTCTCTTGTTTTTCATAAGCAAAAGTGTATAAAAAACCGCATATTTATAATAAAATGTCAGGCAAAGTGCAACTTTTCTAGAAAAAAGTTTGGTGATTTCCTAAAAAAATGCTTATTTTTTGCAGCCGATTAAAAATATTATTAAAAATTTAGTGAAGTTTGAGATACTTCCTTACATATAATAAGGTATGCCAACATACCCACCCCCACCAGTTCGGGATAAGAGTTGGAGACAAGAAATGAGTCCCCACGCTCAATAAAAGTTGGGAGGATATGTAGTGAGAAAGAAATATAAAACATTATATATTTATTAATTAATTAAACGAGAGAGATTTATGGAAAAAAGACTCATGACGTTTATTGCCTGCCTCTTCCTTAGTTTAGGAATGGCGTTGGCGCAAACTCAAGTTTCCGGTACTGTTACCTCTTCTGAGGATGGAAGCCCAGTCATTGGTGCCTCTATCAAAGTTGTTGGTACACAAACCGGTACTATTACCGATGTTGACGGTAATTTCTCACTGGCTGCTCCAGCAAATGCCAAGTTGGAGATTTCTTACATCGGCATGATCAGCAAGACTGTAAAGGCTGCCAAGAACATGAAAATTGTTCTTGACCCAGACAATCATGCATTGGATGAAGTCATGGTTGTTGCTTTCGGTACTGCTAAGAAGAGTGCATTTACCGGTTCTGCAGCCGTAGTAGGTTCTGAAGAACTTTCAAAGAAGATTTCTACCAACGTAACAGACGCTTTGGTAGGTTCTGTACCTGGTCTTCAGTTGCGTGGTGCATCTGGTCAGCCTGGTTCAGACAACAATGGTGTCAATATTCGTGGTATTGCTTCTATGTATGCAGCTACCGATCCATTGGTAATCGTTGATGGTGCTCCTTATCCAGGAAACCTTTCTTCTATCCCAACAGATGATATTGAATCTGTAACCGTATTGAAAGATGCTGCATCTGCTGCACTTTATGGTGCTCGTGGTGCTGCTGGTGTTATTCTGATTACAACAAAGAATGGTAAAAACAAGGAAGCTGAGGTTTCTATTGATATGAAGTGGGGTTCTAACTCTCGTGCCGTTCCTGAGTATGATGTAATTAAAGATCCAGGTCAGTATTATGAGGCATATTATGCTCAGTTGTACAACAACTATTACTATGGTCAGGGTATGAGCGCTGCCAATGCAAACTTGAAGGCAAATTCTTCTATGCTTTCACAGTTGGCTTATAACGCATATACTGTACCTGAGAACGAACAGCTTATCGGTACTAATGGTAAGTTGAATCCAAATGCTACACTTGGACGTACATACGAATTGAATGGCGAAAAGTATTATATGACTGCTGACGATTGGAACAAAGCTGCCTATAAGGATGCTCTCCGTCAGGACTATAATATTAGCATCAAAGGTGCAACAGACCGTTCATCTTATTATACAAGTTTAGGCTATTTGAGCGATGACGGTGTTATTGCTAATAGTAGCTATGAGCGTATCAGCGCTCGTTTGAAGGCAGATTATCAAGCTAAGAAATGGCTGAAGGTAGGTGTCAACGCTCAGTACGTTCATTCTACAACCCAGTCAAACCCTAATCTGAGTGATGAGACCAACTCAACCAACTTGATGTATTTCGTTTCTTCAATTGCACCAATCTACCCTATCTACGTGCGTACAATTGATGCTAACGGAAATGTAGCAATCAAGAAAGATTCATATGGTCACGATATGTATGATTATGGTTTGCCTAAGAATTATGGTGTAACTCGTCCTTTCCTTTCTACTGGTAACCCATTGGGTAGCAATCGTTACAACAAGGTAGAAAAAGGTATCAACCAAATTAATGGTTCCGTTTTCGCTGATATTAAAATTACAGATTGGTTGAAATTTAATGCCACAAGTACCGTTATTTATGGCATGGAAGACTTCTCTGATTACGAGAATGCATACGAGGGACCTAAGGCAGGTGTTAATGGTCAGTTAACTAAGTACAACTTAGCAGATCTTCGCACCAATAATACTCAAACTTTGACTTTCATGAAGAACTTCGGCAAGCATAATGTTGATATTCTCCTCGGTCATGAGTATTATAAATTGACTCGCAAATACCTGAATGCGCAGGGTGAAGGTGGTTTTTCACCTTCAATTACAGAGTTGAATGCTTTCGCTAACAAGAAGGACAATGGTTCATATAAGTTGAATTACAACGTTGAAGGTTTCTTTGGCCGTGCACAATACAACTATGATGACAAGTATTTCGCTTCTGCTTCTTACCGTCGTGATGCATCTTCTCGTTTTGCCAAGGAAAATCGTTGGGGTAACTTTTGGTCACTCGGTGGTGCTTGGCTTATTACCAAAGAGAAGTGGTTTAATGCTCCTTTCGTTGATGAGTTGAAGGTTAAGGCATCTATCGGTCAGCAAGGTAATGATAACATTGGAGACTGGGCATATACAGACCTCTATAAGGTTTCTAAGGCTTCCAATACATTAATGTCACCACGCTTCTATCGTATGGGTAACAAAGACATTACTTGGGAGACAACTACCAATTTGAACCTTGGTGTTGAGTTCAGTTTCCTCAAGCATCGTTTGATGGGTAGTTTTGACTTCTATTCAAAGAAGACCACAGACTTGCTCTTCTGGTTGTCAATTCCTGAGTCACAGGGTTCCCGTGGCTACTACACCAATATTGGCAATATGCGTAATACAGGTATCGAATTGGTACTCACAGGAGTATTGGTACGTACAAAGGACATCGACTGGTCAATCACTGCAAATATGTCACATAACGCAACAAAGGTATTGAAGTTGCCAACAATGAAGACAGAACAATATGGTGGTTTTAGTGAGTCAAACACTGGTAAAACATACCAGTATTGGTATCGTGAGGGTGGTCCTATGTATAACGCATACCTTCCTTCATACGCTGGTGTAAACGAGAAGGGTGAAGCTCTCTACTGGGTAGATGAAAAGATTGACGGCAATGCAACTACAACAGGTGCACAGCCAGGTAAGTCTAAGGACTATACTACAACTAACATCAACAAGGCATCTTACTATGAGCAGGGATCTTTGCTCCCTAAGGTGTTCGGTGGTTTGTCTACAAGTTTCCGTTATAAGGGATTCGACCTCGCTGCAACATTCGATTATCAGATTGGCGGTAAGGTATATGATGTCCAGTATGCAACATTGATGGCACCAGCCCAGAGTGGAAATGATGCAGGTCACGCTATACATAAGGATTACATTAAGTCTTGGAGTCCTAACAACACATCAAGCAACATTCCTCGTTGGCAGTATGGCGACCTGTATAGCACAGCTACATCAGATCGTTTCTTGACGAATGCCGGCTACTTCAACTTCCAGTCATTCACCGTAGGTTATACATTACCAAAGGGTCTTATCCCAATGGTTTCCAAGATTCGTGTTTATTGCGCAGGTGAAAATCTCTGTTTCTGGTCAGCACGTAAGGGTCTTGACCCACGTTACTCATACGAAGGAAGTGGTTATACTAGCGTTTACTCTCCAACACGAAACATCTCTGGAGGTATCCAAGTAACATTCTAAGTTGTTATTTAATAATAAAAAGAACTTCAATATGAAAAAATATATAGTTTCTTTGGCTATTGCCACATTTACACTTTCTTCTCTTACTGGCTGTATGGAAGAATATGATCCAGAAGGTTATGGCAACTATGTCACAACAGACCAAGCAGCACAAGCTCCAGGAGCTTTCGATAACTTTGTCAATAACATCACCTCTTCTTTGAGTGGTCAATTTACTTATAGTGACAAAGACATGAGACCATGGGATTTTGGTTACACATCATTCTTCTTGCAGCGTGATGTCATGGGACAAGATATTGCCTTGGCAAATGATGGTAGCTGGTACCAGAGTTGGTATGCATGTGGTATCGGTTTAGGACCACGCTATGGGGTATGCCAGTTGCCATGGACATATTACTATGGTTGGATTAAGAACTGTAATACTGTTCTTTCACTTGGTGGTGAAACCCCTGATGAGAAATTTAAGGCCGGTGAAGGTATCGCATATGCAATGCGTGCTATGTTCTACATGGACTTGGCTCGTATGTATGCACCTGAAACTTATGGCAAGAATAAAGAAGCACTAACTGTTCCATTGATAACAGAAAAGGGTACTGAAGACATGTATAACAACCCTCGTCTGACCAATGAGAAGATGTTTGAGTTTATTCTTTCAGACTTGAATAAGGCTGAAGAATACCTTACAGGTTATAAGCGTGAGAACAAATATACTCCTGATCTCTCTGTTGTATATGGTTTGAAGGCTCGTGCATATCTCACAATGGAAGATTGGGCTAACGCTGAGAAATATGCCAAATTGGCTCAGCAAGGCTATACCGAGATGACAGGTGAAGAATATACAAGCAAGACCACAGGTTTCAATACAGCCAACAGCTCATGGATGTTTGCTACTCACTTCAAGTCTGATGATCCAAACTTGCGTGACAATGATGGTGATACATCTTGGGCTTCACAGATGATTATCGAAATCGGTGGTAAGAAGGGAGATTGTGGTTATGCCGCAAACTATGGTTTTCCTCTCGTTGTGGATCGTCATCTTTATGAGACAATTCCAGCAACTGACTTCCGCAAGAACTGCTTTGTTGACTTCAATATCGACAATTTAGCAACAAACGCAGAAAAACTCAAAGCATTGGCAAAATATAGCAATGAACCAAGCTATATCTTAAAAGCTGGTGCCGCTGCTGCTACATATGGTGGCAATGTAGGTGGTCTTTCTGTAAAGTTCCGTCCAGTAAATGGTGCATGCGATCAGCCATTAGCAACTGCTGGTGCAGTAGACGTACCATTGATGCGTGTTGAGGAAATGAAGCTCATCGAAATCGAAGCAGCTGGTATGCAGAATGAAAGCAAAGGTATTGAGATGCTTACGGAATTTGCAAAGAAGCGTGACCCACAATATGAGTATGGTAAGCACAATGAGGCATATGGTAATACTTCAACATCTAAATTCCAGAACGAAGTATGGTGGCAGCGTCGTGTTGAACTCTGGGGTGAGGGATTTGCAACATTCGACATCAAGCGTCTTAACAAGGGTATCATCCGCAGTTATGCTAACTCTAACCATTTCGATGGTGACAAATGGAACACAACTAAGGTTCCAGATTGGATGACACTCTGTATCGTTGGTTCAGAAGCTGATGTAAACCATGCTTTGGTTAACAATCCTACACCAGTTGCTCCTACAGAAAACTCAGAAGAGTATGTTTGGTAAACATTGTATAATTAAATAAAGAAAGAAGAATATGAAAAAATATATTTATGGTTTGTTCTTTGCTCTTATCTCAGTAGCAATGTTTACAGCATGTTCTGCAGATGAGGGAACAGATGAAGGAAATGATGGCAGTGCTCGTGTAACTTTATATCAATATGTAGCTTCTGCTCCAAATGATCCAGATGTTGATACTCAGCTTCGAATTGCAACAAATTCAGCAACACAAGAAGTTTATCTTCTTGCAGAAAAAACAGAAAACTATAATGCCCATATAAAAGAAATGGGTGAAGATGGTTATAAAAATTATGTTGTTGAAAAAGGACAGAAAGTCGAAGGTGCAACTGGTGCTGCCAATACTGATTATACCGTAAAGAATTTGATAGGTGATAATACTATTACTGTTGTTGCAAAAGGTAATGGTTCTTTATCACTAGTCTCAACTGACTTTACAGGATATACATGGACTACTGTAAGCGCAGGAACATATTATTTCAGCGAGGGCGCAGCAAAAAGTTTTGGTGAATCTAAAGCGACAACACTTCAATACAAGGATGATGATCCTACAACATATCGCTTTAAGGATTTCTGGGGCATAGGCAAACATGTTACATTCTCTATAACAGATGACACTACCAGTAAATATGGTGATGGAGGCAAGGTCATTATAGTTCCTGCACAGACAACACCATTTACACTAGGAAGCAACGGAGCCCTTTTCATGGCTGATGCTATAACTAATAAATTAGCTAATATGCCGAGTGCAATATTGCCAAATGGTAAGGTCTATATCGCTATGGTATATTATGTTAAAGCAGGTACTTTCGCGTCAGGTGTTGAAAGATTTGTTCCAAGCACCAAGTAACAAATTATATAATAAAGGTGTATCCTTATTGCTCAACACAATGAGCAAAGGGATACACCTTTTTCTTTTTATTTATCTCCCCCTCTCTCAAACATTTTCCCAAGAAGAAACGATGGCAATAGGTATTTATACCTATCGGATTTTGATGGAATGTTTGAGAAACAAAGTATCATCAATACATGACAACATTTTTTATCCCGAACTGAGGTAAATACTGGCTCAGGGGGAGATTGTCTTTATCCACGGACAATCTCCCCTGAGCCTTTTCTTTCCATTCTTGATAATCGCTTTTTGATTTATATACTTTCGTTCTTGCGACTATCCTGTAGAACAATCGTAATACAAAATCAGCCACAAGAATTTTTCTCACGGCTGACTTTGTGTACCACCTTCTTTTGCAGAGATATGGTGACGATAGCGCTGTATCGGTACCACGCGTAGCGGTGTAATCGGTACCACGCGTAGCGGTGTAATCGGTACCATGCTATCACTGCAATCGGTACCGCTTGTATCGCTGCAAACGGTACCAAGATTTCAGTTCTGCTGTCGAGTAAGTGGAGGGAATTTCACTCTCCCTTCTCTCGGAACCATGCTTGACAGCCTCCCATCACACGGCTCTTCGCACTTAACTCTTTTGTTCATAAGTTTATATTCTTTATTAACCTAGACGTGGATAGGGTACAAATCCCTTTACCCAGTGTAAAAACTCATTTCTGTTGTGTGCCGCATACTCCACAAGCCATTCATACGCTTTGCTAAACTTCTTACCCTTGGAGAAGCGCTTATACTTACGCATCACCCATCGGATCAGTCGCTCATTGATGTACTTTAACACCTTGCGGAACTCAGATGGCAATAGTAACATCCGATTTCGTACTCCTAAATGCCTCAAACGATACACAGAGGTCAAGGAATGGGATAATGAATATATTGTTTGTATAGGGCATTCTTGCTATTGGACAGGTAACAAACCTGACCTCCCAGTTATCCCTTGCTTTACAAGCAAAAAGTGGTAGTTTTACCTCTTTTCGTCACTTTCCCATTTTCTCGTTCCCCAAAAATGACATAAAAGGGCTCAGGAGAGATTGTCTATACACGGACAATCTCCCCTGAACCGAAATTCTACAAATGAATTGTGACTTTGTAATCACTGCATGTAGATCGAAAGGTCAAACAATAGAGGTCGCCGAAAATTTTCTTTTTATCTCTCTCAAACATTTTCAACCTGATGGTTGAAATAGTTTTATATCTCCTCGCAAGCCACCATTTCCGCTCCGCGGTAGATAACCACCAGCTTGTGGAGCTTTGTAGTCTTTACTGCCTCTCTGACCATATCACTGTCCGCATAGCGAGAGATTTGAGCTGAAGCCTCTTCGAAGAGCTTTTTACTTGCTCATCGTGGTTTGGCTCTTGCAATATTTCAACTCGATGATATATGAATCTACCATGTCCTTGTAGATGTCGCAGAGCGGAGAAAGGAAGATGTCGGCATAGCCGCCGTCATTGTCCAGCTCAGAGATAGGGCGATAGAACTTGTTCTGGCTTGTCATCGCCAAGGTGAAGCCATGCACGAAAGCCTCTCCCTTCTGCTTGTCTCGCTGGGAGGAGTACTTCTTCAGGCAGTCGGCGATATATTCAAAGTATGGCTTGTATTCTCCATGATAAGCCAGTTTGCTCTCCAGTTTACCCTTGCTATATCTATCATATACCAAGTCGTTCTCCTTGTAGGTGTCGAGCAGGTAGGTGTACATCTGGTCACGCACCACCTCATTCGGGATGATGAACTTGGTCTCACCATCATAAGTTCCGTCTATCGTTACCATGCCGAAATAGAACAGCAGGCTGAGGAAGTTGTCTGGGTCGTTGATTCGCTCGGCAGGGAAGTTCTCGTTGAGCGTGCCTATCACGAATCCCTGGGTTACCAACTGCTGGATGATGCTGGCATCGTGGGCGAACTCCTTGTCGTGGCGGATGAGCATTCGCAACTTGTCATAGTCGATACGGATGTTGGTCTCTACCATCTTCTTAGGGATTTGGTAATTGCTTCGGATGTAATTATCTACGAAGTTGAGCACCATTACCGAGTTGTACATGGTGGTCTCACCATATCTCTCCTCGGCGAAGCAATAGTTGTCGTACCAAGGCTTCATCACCTTGATCAGCTCATCGGTAGTGTGATTGAATGGCAGGACGCTGCGGTAATAATCCAGCATCTTTCTCACTTCTTCCTCGGTAAATCCCGTCATCTCATTGAAGTCTGGTGAGAGCGAGTAGTTGGTTCCGATATTGAATCCGCTGGTCAGGTCGTCCATGGTCACAGGGCTTACTCCCGTGACGAACACTCTGCCCAGAGTATTGCCAGCCGCACCCTTGATGGTGTTGAAGAACTGGCGCAAGTATCCCTCTCCGTGGGTCTGGTTGCGATACCTCATAAGATGCTCCTCATGGGCGAGAATCATGTTGGTGAAGTTGTCGTACTCATCGATGAAGAGATAAATCTTCTTTCCCACCTCCTGGCATTTCTGGCAAAGAAACCTCAATTTGGATACCGCATCAGTCTCCTGTTGCAATCCTTCCTTGGTACCAGCAGGAAGAATATGTGCATAGATGTCACAAAAGAAATTGAATACAAGGCGACAATGGTTGTCCAGTCCCTCCTTATAATCATCCAATCCTGCTGCCACCTCGGCAAAATTGAGGTGGATGATGAGATATGTATTATGCTCTGGTGTAGGATTCTGCCCGATGTATAGCTTGCCAAAGATTTCATCAAACTTGTCTTTCTTGTTGATGTCATAGTAATTCTCAAGCATGGAGAGGGTAAGTGTCTTGCCGAAACGGCGAGGGCGAATGAAGAAGAAATACTTGTTGGATTCTTCTATTTGCTCTATGAAAGGAGTCTTGTCCACATAGTAACAATCCTCTTTTATGACATCCTCAAAATTCTGCATGCCATATGGTATGCGCTTGCGATAAATGCGCTTTGGTCTTACTATCATAACTCAGTTTGATTATTCGTTTTTGAATCTGATGGCAAAGATAATACTTTATCTCCTAATCTCCAAAACTTTTCCCAAAAAACTTCTACCATGATGCAGCAAAAATTACGTCACGACGTAGCGACAGACGCGTCCGGACGTAATTTTTCGAAAAGATCTTTGGTATATTCCATTTTTATTCTTATCTTTGCAGCATGAAAGGTAAATCATTAAAATAAGGAGGTAGAATATGGACAACGTGAATCTTTCATCAGAAGCATTACTCTCCAATCAGGGAGATATGACTTCATTTAGATATGGCAATAGTAATATCCGATTTCGTACTCCAAAATGCCTCAAACGATACACAGAGGTTAAGGAATGGGATAATGGATATATTGTTGTCATGGCCGACTACGAAGGTATGGGAGAAACCGAAGAGTACATTGATCTTTTGCCCATATTGAAGAATCTGTATATCAATCCTGAGACTTTTCTCAAACCAATCAAGACAGTAAAAATAGATTATCATGAAGGAAGAAGAAATTAAAGCCGTAGCAGAAAAAGCCATGATGATAGTTTGCGGATATGCATTTTCGCAAACCGAAGAAGGTTTTATACGTGTAGTGTATCTACACTCCCCATATCATGCTCTTGTAATGACAAGCGAGGGTGAAGTAACAGAAACCAATATGGATGATATAGAAATCAGCATCGTTCAAAAGTATTGGAAACGAAACAAAAAATTAATGGAGCAAGCTTATGCCTAAATATTACGACTTTATGATATGTGGGTATTACCTCTATTTTACTTCCCATTGTATCGTGGAAGCTATGCATGTACATGCTAGTGACCGGCACTTAACAGAATCAGGTTCTGCCAAGTTGTTTGTAATGGGAAATGGCGATACTGTCGTAAAAGAACAAGGTGTTCTGACCAATAAAGAATTGAGAATCATTCGTGAGTTCGTAAAAGACAATTATCAGGAAATGTTCTTGAAATGGTCGGAAATGAGCAATAATGGCTTTTATCGTGGAGAATAATTTAGACAAGGAGGTAGTATATAGATTTATTTAATAGCAAATGATAAAACAAATGATGATGGCGTTGCTTTTGGCGATGATGCCTTTTGCAGCAAGCGCACAGGAAACTCATGTCGTACAGGAACAAGTAGATAGTTTGCTGTCTCCTAGTATAGTGGTGAATCGACATTTCTATGTCAAGGATTTGAACGGAAAACTTTGGACAGAACAGTCGCTCAAGGGACATAAGGTAGTAATCAACGCATGGTATTCAGGCTGTGGACCTTGTTTGCGAGAAATGCCTATCCTTTCGGAGTGGAAGAATAAGTATCCTAATGTGATATTTCTCTCTGTAAACTTCGAGAAAGCTGATAAGGTAAGGAAGGTAACGGTGGCACGTGGCTTCAATTGGACTCATCTTTATGGTGATAATTATTTCGTGAAATTTGTTGGCTCAGGCGGTTTTTCCTCTCTTTATCGTCCTAGGTGAGGATGGCTTGATGCGTTATATGGTGAATGGTACCAATGAGAAGATACGTCAGGATATTTTGAACGTTATCAATAAGTAGGTAACTACTCAGCACCCCTATGGGCATGAGTAATCGTCTTACTGTTGTACTACAGCAAGAATTGCATTGAATTTAGAATTTCCGTTCTTCATAGCAGTTTCAGCGATGGAGTGCAGAATGGCAACCCAATACCCCATTGGAAGAATATAGAAACTTACTTCCTGACCGATGGAAAAAGCAGTAACAGCATTAGTTAATCAGCTGTTACTGCTTGTTTGAATTATGCAAGGTATAAACGCGGAGACGCTTACGAATGTATATCCTTCTTGCCCAACACATCGGGCAAGCGAGGATATACATTTTTCTTGTTATCTCACTCATCCTCAAACATTTTCCAAAAATTCCTTGCATCTTTCAGAAGAAAAGCGTATCTTTGCAGAAAAAAGAAACGATGCCAACAATATTTATATTTTTCGGATTCAGATTCATGTTTTATTCTAATGATCATGAACCAATTCATGTCCATGTTATCAAGGATGGAAATGAAGCAAAATACAATGTATCCCCTCTGACCCAGATTTATAATCATGGATTCAAAAAGCATGATATTGCCTTGATTGAATCTATTATTTCTGAGAATGAGGCGGTCATTATAGATAGATGGAAAGAGTATTTTAATCAAAAATAAGATATTATGGAGCAATATAGAGTAAATCGCGTTTGGGTTGACGATGCCCATATTTGGGCAGAAACCCAAAATGGCTGGAAGGCTAACTATCCTTTCAGCCGTTGGAGCCGTCTTGCTAACGCCACACCTGCCCAGCGTAAGGCTTTCGTATTGAGCAGATATGGTATCCATTGGCCTGAATTAGACGAAGATTTATGCTTTGAAGGACTGTTTGCAGATGCTGGCATATACAAACCGTCAAATGCAGAAGATACTATTTATTATCAAGCATAATAATGCGGCTGAATAAACGTAACGAGACGACTCATCGGGCGCAAGGATACGACTGAGCTGGGTCAAAGATATAGATTAGGAGGTTCAAGCAGTCGGTATCTGAGGTTCAGAGAGACTGTATCTGAGGTTCAGAGAGACTGTATCTGAGGTTCAAGCAGACTGCTTCTTGAAGATTTCCACTAGGCTCGGCAGCTCTGCTGAGCCTAGTCAGCAGCTCTGCCGACTGCAGTCAGCAGAACTGCCGAGCCTAGTGACAACACCTCATTAACATACAAATATATACTTTAAAAATACAACAAGGTGAAAAGATTTATAATGATACTATGCTTCATCTGCACATACACACTACAGATGGCGGCACAAACATGGATTGGAACTTGGGCTACGGCACCACAGACTGTGGTGAAAGCGTTTATGCCCTATAATAACAACATGACAAACCGTTCGGTTCGCCAGATAGTAAAAGTAAGCGTGGGAGGCGACGTGATAAGACTGAAACTGAGCAATATCTACTCGATGCAACCCGTAGTGATACGCTCCATCTATATCGCCCACGCCAAAGACTCCTTCAAGATTGATGCCAAATCGGCCCAATACTTCAAGTTCAGCAACAGCTACAAAGCTACCATTCCTGCCGGCAGGCAGATAGTGAGCGATGCGCTGAAGTTCAATCTCAAGAACCTGGAGCGCGTTGCCATCACCATCAACTACATCTCGGCTCCCGATGTGCCTACCGTTCACATGGGCTCACGTACCACCTCTTATATCATGAAGGGAGTAACCAATGCCCACTCCAACTTCGAAAAGGCTTTCCGCGAGAACCACTGGTACAACATCAGCGGCATCGATGTGTATACGATGAGCAACAACATGAGTGCCATCGCCATCATGGGCAACTCTATTACCGACGGCAAATGTTCTACGGATAATGCCCAGAACCGATGGCCCGACGTGATGTCGGAGATGCTGCAGCTGAAGCATAAGATAACCAACCAGGGCGTATTGAACCTGGGCATCGGCAACAACCGGGTAACCGTGCCGGGCGGTTTCGGGGCACTCGCCAAGGAACGCTTCGACCGAGATATTCTGATGCAGAGCGGCGTAAAGAAGGTAATTATCTTTGAAGGCATCAACGACATAGGTGCTGCCAAGAGCGGCAACAGCGAGACGGTAGCCCGCCAGATTATAGAGAGCATACAGGGAATGATGAGGAAGGCGAAGGCCCGGAAGATGAAAGTTTATCTGGGCACCATCACGCCTTTCAAGGGTGCCGGCTACTACAGCCATTTCCACGAAGCAGCCCGACTCTATGTAAACGACTGGATTCGAAGTCAGGCAAAGAACGCAGATGGCATTTTAGACTTCGCCAAGCTGCTTCAAGACCCGAATGATGACAGAAGGATGAAACGGGAATATGCCAGCAACGACTGGCTCCACCCGAATCCGGCAGGCTACAAGGCGATGGGAATCTATGCCGCTGATATCGTCAAGTAAGAAAAAAGCCGCCCTATTACAGGCGGCTTTTAATATATATAAAAGATTTTACTTCAAGACAATCTTGCAATCATCCAGGCTCTCTACGGTAGCGAGCGCCTCATAACGGATTCCCTCCTTGCGTAGGAAGTCACCACCATGCTGGAAAGCCTTCTCGATGATGAAACCCATCGCCTCAATCTTGGCACCAGCCTTCTCGCAAAGGTCCATCACGCCCTTAGACGCATTACCATTGGCAAGGAAATCATCGATAAAGATAACATGGTCCTCAGGAGTAAGATAACTGTTGCTCACACAAACCGTATAATCGCGGTCCTTTGTAAAAGAGTGAACCACAGAGGTAATCATACCCTCCATAGTCTTAGGCTGCTTTTTCTTCACAAATACAACAGGAAGATTGGTCAGATAACCTACCATGATGGCAGGCGCGATGCCCGAAGCCTCGATAGTAATAATCTTGTTGTACTTGATGTCCTTGAAAAGGCGCACGAATTCCTTAGCTAAGTCCATCATCAGAATAGGGTCCATCTGATGGTTTACAAAGCTGTCTACTTTTAAGATTCCACCAGGAAAGCATCTGCCCTCCTGCATAATTCTTTCTTTCAGTAAATCCATTATGACTTGAACTTTATAATATGGTTATTGGGTGCAAATTTACTACTTTTTTCGCAAACAAGGAAGTTTATCGCCCAATAATTTTGTTTTGTCTGCAATTTAGCGTAATTTTGCAGCAGAAATGAATAAGTTGTTCAGGGAGCATGATATGATGCCCCCTATAAAACTATAAGAATATGAATCCATATATCAAACAATTCCCCGACCTCATGGCGGGCAAGAAAATCATGTATGTTCACGGTTTCCTCTCTTCTGCACAGAGCGGCACCGTAAAGATGTTGCAGGAACTGATGCCGAATGCCACCCTCGTGGCTGAAGACATCCCGGTACATCCGGAAGAGGGCATAGAGATGCTGCAGAAGATGGCGGAGACTGAGAAGCCTGACCTCATCATCGGTACCTCGATGGGAGGCATGTATACTGAACTGCTGAAAGGATTCGACCGCATCCTCGTAAACCCTGCCTTCGAGATGGGCGATACTATGAGCAGCATGACCGGAAAGCAGGAATTCCAGAACCCGAGAAAGGACGGAGTGAACGAACTGATGGTTACCAAAGGCCTCATCAAGGAATACCGTGACTTTACCGAGCGTTGCTTCCAGGACATTACTCCCGAGGAGCAGCAACGTGTTTACGGTCTCTTCGGAGATGCTGATCCGTTGGTCCATACCTTCGACCTCTTCCATGAGCACTATCCGCTCGCCATCCCATTCCACGGCGAGCACCGACTTATCGACAAGGTAGCATTCCACTATCTCTGTCCGGTAATCCGATGGATAGACGACAAGCAGAACGGCAAGGAGCGCCCTATCGTATACATCGACTTCGATGCTCTGCACGACAGTTACATGAAGGCAACCAGTTCGATGCACAAGGCTTACGAGATGCTGATAGAGCATTACAACGTATATATCGTAGCCCCAGCGCCAACCAACGACCATGAATACATGGCGAAGGTACAGACTTGGGTGGAGGAATATCTCTCTACCCCAGCCTACAACCACATCATCTTCTGCAACCAGAAGAACCTGCTCTACGGCGATTACTTCATCGACCCTAGCCCATGCGATGGTTTCATGGGTACGACGATAGAATACGGCAGCGATGAATTCAAGACCTTCGAAGAAATCATCACCTTCTTCGAAAGACTGGGAGGACAATAAAGGGAAGAGTGAAGAATTCTCTTCTTCGCCACACGCCCTGAAAGGGCAGAAGCCCCTAGCCCAGGGTAACACCCTGGGTTAACATACAAACAAAAATGTCGCCCTGTAAGGGCAAAAGCTTCACATCATCAAAGCTTTTGCCCTTACAGGGCGAGGTTGTTCAAATCATCATACCCCCAGGGTGTTACCCTGGGCTAGGAGCTTCTGCCCTTTCAGGGCGAGCTGCGATTATGCCTTATCCAGATTCTTCGGCAACACGAGGTTCAGGATAACGGCGAGCAGGAAGACTACTGCCACACAGTTATCAGCAAAAACGGTGCGCACAATCTCTGGGAAGATGTTGAACATACCTGTTGCAGATGTGAATCCGAGACCTACGCTGAGCGAGAGGCTCACGATGACCATGTTGCGCTGAGAGAAGCCTGTACGCGCCATCATGCCGAAACCTGCAAAGAGGATGCTACCGAACATCATGATGGTACAGCCGCCCAATACTGCCTGAGGAATCGTAGTAAGTACATAACCGATAGCTGGGAAGATACCACCAATAATCATGATGATGGCACCCATGGCAATAGTAAAGCGGTTCACCACTCCCGACATCGCTGCCAAACCTACGTTCTGACTGAAAGAAGTGATAGGAGTACAACCGAAAAGACCGGAAACCGAACTGACGAAGCCATCGCAGCAGACTGCCGCACCCATCTCCTTAGTCTTAGGATCACGCTTCAACGCACTGTTGCAGAGCGCAGAAGTATCACCAATCGTCTCTGTGGCAGAAACCAGATATACTGCTACCACCGAGAGAATAGCACCGATATTAAACTCAGGTGTAAATGGAAGAAGCTTTGGCAAAGCTACGATAGAGAGACCAGAAAGTCCGCTGAAATCTATCATTCCCATAAACAGAGCCAGGATGTAACCTACCAGCAATCCTACCAATACAGAGAGAGAACGCAAGAAACCCTTGGCGAAAATCTGACAAAGCAGACAAGCCAGCAAAGTGACAGAACCCACAACCCAGTTGTTCATGCTACCGAAATCAGCAGCACCCTGACCACCCGCAAAAGAGTTGGCACCAACAGGAAGGAGCGAGAAACCGATGGCTGTTACCACGGTAGCGGCTACTACAGGCGGAATGAGCTTGATCCAATACTTGGCGAAAAGTCCGAGTGTTCCTTCTACCAGACCACCAATGATGACAGCGCCTATCAAAGTACCCATACCATGAGCACCGGCAATGGCGATGGCGAGCGAAAGGAAGGTGAAAGAGATACCCATCACGATAGGAAGGCGTGAACCGATGCGCCATACCGGATAAAGCTGCACCAAGGTACCGATACCGGCGATGACCATACAGTTCTGGATAAGCACGGCGCTCACCGAACTGTCCAGACCTATCGCACCAGCGAGAATCATGATTGGCGCAATATTGCTGACAAACATCGCCAGCACATGCTGAAGACCAAATGGGAGTGCTTTACCTACGGGCACTCTGCCGTCTAATTTGTAGAGGTTTTCTATTGACTGTTCCATTGTCGTTATAATAATTAGAGAATTTCCATTATCCATCAATTCAGTGTCTTTTCTGAATTTGGCGACAAAATTACAAAGAAAATCTGAGAAATCGTTCCTTTTCTCCATTTTTCTCTATCCCGCATGATAGAATACAAGAAGAATCTACGAAAAAAGGAAGGCTGCGGTTCATATTCCGTGCAACCTTCCCTTTTTATCTTATCTCATTAATACTCCGTCTTTTCCGAATTTTCCTCCCACATGCGGAAAGCACCGAGCGCCTCATCGCGCATCAGGGCAATCATCGGCTTGTGGCGGTCTTCTATCTTGCGGTCTATCTCCTCGTAGATAAACTCATCATCGAAACCTATCTTTGCCGCATCCTTCCGGTCGTTGGCATAATAGATACGGTCGAGATGTGCCCAATAGATGGCACCCAGGCACATCGGGCAAGGCTCGCAGGAGGTATAGATTTCGCAACCTTCCAGATTGAAGGTCTTCAACTTGCGGGTGGCCTGTCGGATGCAGTTCACTTCGGCATGAGCCGTAGGGTCGAGGTCGATGGTTACACTGTTGGAAGCCTCAGCGATGATGATACCGTCCTTGGCAATCACAGCACCAAAAGGTCCGCCCCCCGTCTTCACGCTATTCTTTGAGAGCTCAATGGCTCTATGCATCAATTCTTCCTTTGTCATTGTTTAATATTTTTAGATTAATAATACCCCTTCTTTTTCAATTGGGGGCTACAAATATACAAAAAAGAAATGATATGGCAAGCATTTCATACGAAAAAATGCTTAATGGAATACTTTTTCCCCATCACCTCGTTAATTATCCATAATTATAAATACATTTATTATAAGAGTATTTATAATTTTTGTAACTTTGCGCCATCACTTATAAAAAATTGATTATGGATATACCCTTTATTTATGGAAGACTCGCTGAGAAAGAGAGTTTTATCGACAGAGTAGAAGACAGAAGGGAACTGAAGAATTTCCTTCGCCACGGCATCAACGTCATCTTGGTATCTCCAAGAAGATGGGGAAAATCTTCGCTTGTCAGAACCTCTATGGAAGAATTAATGCAGGAAGAATCCAAGACAAAGGTTTGCTTCATGGATGCCTCCAAGATTCATACGGAGGAAGAATTTTACAACAAATTTGCCTCCATCGTGATACAAGGAGTTTCTTCCACATTGGAACAGAAATTATCTGACTTGGTGAAATTTATCAATCGTTTTACCCCAAGCATCACGATAGCTTCCGACCCGATGAATAGTGTAGAGGTCAACCTAAAGGTGAATCCTGTAAAGGAAAGTCCTGAAAACATTCTGCAACTCCCCGAAAGGATAGCCGAGGCTAAAGGCATCAAGATTATCGTCTGCATCGATGAGTTTCAGCAACTCGCCAACCTGCCAAAATGGAAGAACCTTGAAGCTATGCTGAGGGCTGAATGGCAGTTGCAGCACCATACCACCTATTGTCTCTACGGCAGCAAGATGCACATGATGAAAGATATTTTCAACAAGGCGAACAGTCCCTTCTTTAAGTTCGGACAACTGATGAACCTGAAGAGAATAGCCAAGGAATATTGGATTCCATACATCATGAACAATTTTAAGAAGACAGGAAAAACTATCTCTGAGAGCCAAGCAGAATGTCTATGCGAAAGAGTGAAGTATAACTCTTGGTACGTACAGCAATATTGCTTCTTCCTATGGTCACACACAGACAAAGAGGTGACGCAAGAACTCCTCGACAACCAGCTCCAACTGGTTTTTGGACACCAACGAAGACTTGTTCTTGACAGAGATGGACGAGCTCACTCCCACCCAAATCGGCATGTTGAAAGCCATCGCTTCTGGCGAAAAGCACTTCAATGCCAAGGATGTCGTAGAGACGTATGGTCTGGGGCAGCCACAGAGCATCACACGTAACAAGAAAGTATTAGTAGAGAAAGATCTCGTTGAGAAACATCTTCAAGATTTCTCATTCGTCGATCCTGTCTTCGAACTTTGGCTGAAGAGAGAATACAACATTTTACCATAATGGGAATAAAAACAGCCAATAATCGCATTTTCGAGGAAAGAGATGAGGTAAACATCTCTCAAGATTAAGCAATATTTCATGAATCAAAACAATATCAGCGCCGCAGAACTCTTCCTTAGGGTAAGAGAACTTTTGATACTCCCCGAACTGGAGCCGAAGACACGCAACAAGATGATGCACGATACGCTCATCCTCTGCTGCCACGAAGGAGTGAAGGAAACGAAACAGGCTTTCGGTAACCTTTTCTCCCAGGTGGATTATCTCTGTAAGGCTCACGGCATCAAGGTGGCAGACAAGATTGCCATCCAGACCATGCGCCGGCACAGTAATTCGCAGGAACCACTCTCAAGCGAAGATTTGAAATATGATGCACGTGCCCTAGCCATCTTCATCTCTGCCGTATTCGGAGTGGATGTTCCCCACGAGCTGAACGTGCTCATTCCCCATACCAACCGCCCTTATCAGAAAGGACTGGAAATCAACAACCGCCGCATACGCTGCATCGTGAAGAACTGGGACAGCGATTTCATCCGCGTGGATATTGACCAGGATGCTGACGAAGAGGAATATCTCGTTCAACTGAAAGATGAAGAGAACCATATCAACCATACCTACCTCTGGGATATCCTGAAGGAAGGTATGCAGCTCAACCTGCTCGACTGTCAGGTAAAGCAGCCCGTCATCACCCCCCGACTCATCGTGGTGGAACCCGATTATCTGGTAGATATCAGTAGTATCGCCACCTGCTTCACGGCTTTCGGTCATCATCCCCTGCTCTATCTGCTGAACCAGATGAAACCCCGCGCCAACACCCAGGCTACCCTGCTCGGTAACTTTGCCGGTGCTGCGCTGGATGACATCATCAATACAAACGGCAAATACCAGATGAACGAAACCATAAAGACGAATTTCAGGGAGAAAGCACTGGAGTTCTGCACCTGTCCCTGGTTTGATGCCAAGAAATTCTATACCGATGCCAACCAGCAGGCATTCAATCTGCAGCAGGTAGTGGATATCCTCTTTCCCCGCACCGCATCGCAGGCACAGATGTCAGCCTTCCGCGGTGAAAGTCTTTACGACAGGCAGAAAGCCATCCTCGAACCTTCGTTCGTCTGCGAAGCACTCGGCATACAGGGACGTGTGGACCTGATGACCACCGACTGCAAACTGCTGGTAGAGCAGAAATCGGGACGCAACATGAATATCGAAACCCATCAGGTAGATCCGGGTTATCACAGTTATCAGCTGGAGCCCCACTATGTACAGCTGCTGCTCTACTATGGCGTATTGCAGCACAACTTCAAGCTGAGCAACGACCGCGTGAATATCCGTCTGCTCTACTCCAAGTATCAGCCGCAAGACGGACTGATGGTGGTGGCGTATTACCACAAGCTCTTCCAGGAAGCCATCACTTACCGCAACCAGCTGGTAGCCGCTTCTTTCGAAATAGCCAAGGAAGGTTTTGAACATGCACTCAACGAGTTTACACCCGATGTGCTCAATGTAGCTGGCACACAGGACTTCTTCTACAACAAGTATCTGAAGCCGCAGATAGAAGCCATCACCAGTCCGCTCCACAACCTCACCCCATTAGAAGAGGCTTACTTCTGCCGCATGATGACCTTCGTGTTGCGGGAACAGATGATCAGCAAGGTGGGCGCACAGGAAGGTACCAACACATCCAGTTCCGACCTCTGGACCATGCCACTCGCCGAAAAGAAAGATGCCGGCAATATCTATACCGACCTGCACATCATCCGAAAGGAACAGAGCAGCGCAGGAAGCGGATATGATACCATCACCCTGAGCGTGCCCGACCAGGGAAAGGACTTCCTGCCCAACTTCCGTATCGGCGACATGGTGTATCTCTATACCTACAGGCTGAAGGAAGAACCCGACGTAAGAAAGGCTATATTATATAAAGGTGTACTGCAGGAGATTCACAGCGATGAGATTGTGGTGCATCTCACCGACGGACAGCAGAATGCCGATATCTTCGAGATGAATCTGCCTTACGCCATAGAACATGGAACGAGCGATGCATCGACAGGCGGAAGCATACGTAACCTGCACCAGTTTATCTGTGCACCCAAGGAGAAACGCGACCTGCTGTTAGGGCAGCGTGCCCCGCAAAGAGATGCCTCGCTGTCATTGACCAGACATTACGATGATGTACTGGACGACATCATTCTCCGTGCCAAGCAGGCACAGGATTACTTCCTGCTCGTGGGACCTCCGGGAACAGGAAAGACCAGTCGTGCCCTGAAGTTTATGGTAGAAGAAGCATTGAACGATGGAACGGGAATGCCGACAGCAGAAAGCATCGCCTCGGGAGGCAAGACGGCTCAGCAGCCTGCATCCTCCATCCTCCTGATGAGCTATACCAACCGAGCCGTAGATGAAATCTGCGAGATGCTGGTAGATTCGGGCATTCCATTCCTTCGCCTCGGCAGCGAGTACTCCTGCGACGAGCGGTTCCGCCCTTATCTGATAGAGAAAGCCATCAGCGACTGTCCGAAGCTCGAAGCCATCAAACAATATATAATAGGAACGCGTGTAATCGTGGGCACCACTTCGATGATGACCTCCAAGCCGTTCATCTTCTCGCTGAAGCACTTCAAGCTTGCCATCATCGACGAGTCGAGCCAGATACTGGAGCCTAATCTCATCGGTCTCTTATCAGCAGTAGATAAGTTCATCCTCATCGGCGACTACAAGCAGTTGCCTGCCGTGGTGCAGCAGAGCGAGCAGGATTCAGGCATTCCTACCATCAACGACAGTCAGAAAGATGGCATCATCGACATGAGCATCCTGCAGGACATCTGTCTTACCAACTGCCGCAACTCCCTCTTCGAACGTCTGATTCATTGGGAAGATCACGAAGAGCGCAGCGAATTCATCGGCATTCTGCGCCGCCAAGGCAGAATGCATCCCGAGATTGCAGAGTTTCCTAACCGGATGTTCTACCGTCGGGAGAAACTGGAACCCGTGCCTTGTCCACACCAGTTGGAGACGGAGCTGTCATATACTCTCCCATCAGAAGATGTGCTCGACGACCTGCTGAAGGAGCACCGCATGATATTCCTCCCATCCAAATTCTGCAAGGAACCGAATGTATCCGATAAGATCAATGCCAACGAGGCAGCAATCGTGGTAGACCTGCTTCGCCGCATCCACCGCTTCTATGGAGAGCGTTTCGATGCCAAGAAGACGGTAGGCGTCATCGTTCCTTACCGCAACCAGATAGCCATGGTGCGCAAAGGCATCGAAAAGCTCGGTATTCCGGAACTGGAGAAAATCAGTATCGATACCGTAGAGCGGTACCAGGGCAGCCAGCGAGATGTCATCATCTACAGTTTCACCATCCAGAACATCTGGCAGCTCGACTTCCTTGCCGGCAACAGTTTCGTAGAAGACGGCGCCATCATCGACCGCAAGCTGAACGTAGCCATCACCCGTGCCCGAAAGCAGATGATTATGACAGGCAACCCGGAGATATTGCGCAATAATCAGATTTTTAGCGAATTAATGAACTATGTGAAGGAAAAAGGAGGATATTTTTAAAATTTCCCCCAAAAAGTTTGGTGATACGGAAATAAAGTCCTATCTTTGCATTCGGATTATACACAAAAGGATAAACAAGAGACATAAATACAGATATAGGATTCCGGTGCTTCACTGGCACTGGAATTCTTTATTTTTTATGCTACTTGCCAACCGATTATTAATAACATTAAAACAACAAGAAAATTATGGCTTACATGTCACAAGAAGGCTACGACAAACTCGTAGCTGAGCTGAAACAGCTCGTATCTGTAGAGCGCCCTAAGGCATCAGCCGCAATTGCTGAAGCCCGCGACAAGGGTGATTTAAGTGAGAATTCTGAGTATGATGCCGCTAAAGAGGCACAGGCTCATCTGGAAGATAAGATCAATCGCCTGAAGCTCACCATTGCCGAGGCCAAGATTATCGATACCAAGCAGCTCAGCACCGACAGCGTGCAGATTATGTCGAAGGTAGAGATGACCAACATGGCTAACAAGGCAAAGATGACTTATACCATCGTGAGCGAGAGCGAGGCAAACTTGAAGGAAGGCAAGATTTCCATCAAGACTCCTATCGCACAGGGATTGCTCAACAAGAAGGTAGGTGAGGTTGCAGAAATCAAGATTCCTCGCGGCACCATCAATCTTCGCATCGACAAGATTTCATTTGAATAAAACGGAATAAAAGGAACTATCATATCGGCAGCAATGCCCGTATGACGGTTCCTTTTATGTTATATGTAAGCCTACCCGATATACTCTACAGAAAATGAAAGTAGCCGATGCAACGACACCAAAAAGAGAATAAGATAATATGTATTGTAAATTATTAATTATAAATTGATTAGCGATTATGGCAAGCATTTTTTCAAAGATTGCAGCAGGAGAGATTCCTAGCTACAAGTGTGCAGAAAGCGACAAGTTCTATGCTTTCCTCGACATTAGCCCTATAGGCAAAGGTCATACTCTGGTGATTCCCCGTAAGGAGGTTGATTACATCTTCGATATGGAAGACGAAGACCTGGCTGAGTTTGAGGTTTTCGCCAAGAAGGTAGCCAAGGCTATCAAGGCAGCCTTCCCATGCAAGAAAGTGGCGCAGGTTGTTTTGGGTCTGGAGGTTCCTCATGCCCATATCCACCTCATCCCAATGAACAGCGAAGCTGATGTAAACTTCCGCAAGGAGCATCTCAAACTCACAGAGGAAGAGTTCAAGGAAATTGCTGATAAGATTTATACAGAATTCAAGAAACTTTAAATGCAAGAAGTTTCAAACAGAAAAAGAGCTGCGAATATGCTTCGCAGCTCATTTTTATATCTTTATTTCATAAGCTCTTGCTTAGACGAACTCATCGCCTTTCTTCATCTGCACCTCGTTTACATATTTACGCACCAGGGCAGAAGAATCTTCTTTCTTGCATATCAACAATACATTGTCATTCTCGGCTACTATGAAACCTTCCAGTCCGTTCAATACAGCCAGCTTTCCTTTAGGCAACTTGATTACATTGTTGTGACAATTCTCCATCATCACATCGCTGTCAATCACCACGTTGTCATCGCTGCTCTTCTGCATCGCCTCGTAGATACTGTGCCAGGTACCCAAATCAGCCCATCCGAAGTCACACTTCATCATATAGACATTGCTAGGCTTGTCAAGAATCCCGAAATCTACTGATATATTAGGATAAGAAGAGAAGCTCTCTTTCATGTATGCATTCTCAGTCTCCACACTGAATTCCGGATACTGTTTATCGTAATCACGGAGTACAGGGGGCAGAATCTTGCAGAAACACTCACGCAGATACTTCACATTAGAAAGGAATAAACCCGTATTCCAATAGAACTCTCCACTTTCTACAAAAATCTTGGCAAACTCTCTTTCCGGTTTCTCTGTAAACGACTGCACCTTGTACAATCCGTTGCCGATAGCTTCACCCATCTGAATATATCCATATCCAGGTTCAGGACGGGTTGGTTTCACACCCATCGTCAAGAAACGGTCATGTTCTGCCACAAAAGCCAGACCTTCCAATACGTTTTCCCGGAAAGCATCTTCATTGAAGATAGCCTGATCAGAAGGAGTGGCGATGATGCAGGCATCAGGATTGAGCATCGAGATGCGATGATTGGCCCATGCCATGCTAGGTGCCGTATTGCGATGAATAGGTTCCGCCAATATTCGTTCTGCAGGAACCTCAGGCAACTGTTCCTTTACCAGTTGAACATATTCTTCATTTGTGTTGATAAATATATGGTCGGCAGGCACGATCTTTGCCATACGGTCAAAGGTTTGCTGAAGCTGGGTGCGCCCCACTCCAAAGAAGTCGACAAACTGCTTCGGATAGTTGCTGCGGCTGCAAGGCCAAAGTCTGCGGCCCTTACCTCCTGCCAATATCACACAATAATTATTTCCGTTACTCTTCATATCTTGAGTCTAATATTTTGTTGGTTTTCTAAATTCATCTGTAAAGTTAGTGATTATCCGTGAAAGTGCCAAAGATTTTCTTGAAATTTAATAAAGTGGACTATAAAAACAACAAAAATTTAATGTTTCTGCATCAAAAATGCATTTTTCGAAAAAAAAGTTCCCAAAAAGTTTGTCAGTTCAAAAATTATTAGTACCTTTGCAACCGCAAATAAGCTAAGTGGTATTTGCCCAGATGGCGGAATCGGTAGACGCGCTGGTCTCAAACACCAGTGGAGCAATCCATCCCGGTTCGATCCCGGGTCTGGGTACCAAGATGGAGAGAAGTTCACTTCTCTCCTTTTTTCGTTTATATACCTTATTATTATATATGCACTTATAACATCATTATATATCCGCTTATATCTTATCATACCCCCCACTTCACGAAAACGTTTACAGCGATTTCTTTAGAATAAGTCTTTCTATTTTTGGCTTTTCAAAAGATAATACTTATCTTTGCAGAAGAAATAACTTATATATAATAACCCAACAAACCGAAAAAATAGATGAAGAAATTTTTTTAGCATGGTATGTGCTTGCTTGTTGGCGCTAAGTGCCCAGGCAACAGACATCAAGAAGTATGATGCTCTTTACGAAAATCTACCATTCCAGATGGAGAAGGTGACTCGTCCGCAATTCCCAGCCAATGAGGTAAATCTCAAAGACTTTGGTGCTATTGGCGATGGCTCTTCTCTCTGTACCACAGCCTTTGCCAAGGCTATCGATGCGCTCACCCAGAAAGGCGGCGGTAAACTCATCGTTCCACAGGGCGTATGGTTCACAGGTCCTATCGTATTGAAGAGCAACATCAACCTGCATCTCGAAAAAGGTGCTGTTATCCTTTTCTCACCAGACGATGCCCTCTACCCTTTTATAGAAACATCGTTCGAGGGTCTGGATACACGCCGCTGCCAGTCGCCTATCTCAGGTCATCATCTTACCAACGTGGCAATTACCGGTCAAGGTTGCATTGACGGAAACGGAGAATACTGGCGCCCATTGAAGAAGCAGAAGGTTACCGCTGCACAGTGGAAGCAGATTACTTCACGTGGCGGTGCATTCAAGAGAGCTGACTACTGGTTCCCATCAGAAGGTGCATTGAAGGCAGACAACAGTGCCAACATGAATGTGCCTAAAACTCCAGCTTCAGAAGAAGAGTGGAACGAGATCAAACGTTTCCTCCGTCCGGTAATGATAAGTCTCGTAAGCTGCAAGAACGTTTGGCTCAATGGTGTCATCTTCCAGAACTCTCCTGCATGGAACATTCATCCGCTGATGTGCGAGAACGTTCTTATAGAAGATGTATTGGTTCGCAACCCTTCATACGCCCAGAATGGTGACGGTCTTGACCTGGAGAGCTGCAAGAATGCACTCATCGTCAACTCTACTTTCGATGTAGGCGATGACGGTATCTGTATCAAGAGCGGTAAGGATGCTGACGGAAGAAAGCGCGGCATTCCTTGCGAGAATGTCATCGTTAACGGATGTACCGTATTCAAGGGTCATGGCGGTTTCGTTGTTGGTAGCGAGATGAGCGGTGGTGTGAAGAATATCAAGGTGAGCGACTGCCAGTTCCTCGGTACCGATGTAGGTCTCCGTTTCAAAAGTACCCGCGGTCGTGGTGGTGTAGTAGAGAATATCTACATCGACAACATGTCAATGTTTGATATCCAGACCGATGTCATCACCTTCGATCTCTATTACGGTGGCAAGTCTGCCGTAGAAGTTCTCAACGATGGCGATGAGGCTAAGAGCCAGAAGGTACAGAAGTTCAAGGTAGATGAGACAACTCCTTGCTTCCGCAATATCGACATCAACCATGTCATCTGCCGTACAGCCCGCCGTGCTGCCTACTTCAATGGCCTTCCAGAGATGCCGGTAAGCAATATCCACATCAAGGATATGGAGGTAAACAATGCAGAGCATGGTATTGTCATCAACCGTACCGATGGCGTGAAGCTTGAGAACATCAAGGTAAGTGCAAAGACCCACACCTTCGATGCCAAGAACTCAAAGAATGTGACTGTCAACGACAAGACATACAAGAAGATTGACGAGAAGGGTATTACCCTCGATTTCTAATCTCGTTCTGACAAGATAAGACAGATAAGAATATCCGCTGTATCTGTCAGAAACAACAAAGAAGAAACAGGCTGTTGGAGCACAAAGTTCCGACAGCCTGTTTTTAGTCTTATCAGCAACTATTTCCTTACAAGGCTACATTTTTT